>ERZ894191.238-NODE-238-length-48972-cov-43.650326_pt1 | contig 48972 bp, 38 predicted proteins | sample MGYA00380282_ERZ894191 | MGnify/ENA primary metagenome ERZ894191 (study PRJEB32331, sample SAMN06328485) | human gut metagenome | biome: human gut microbiome; feature: stool | host: Homo sapiens | collected 2013-02-21 ...
CGACGCCGGAGGCGGCATTTGTTTTTCTTGAGCCGGTAACGAACGAACAGCCTGCGTAAGCAGGCGGAAAAGCACGTTAGCGCGGGTTCGTGAGTGCACTTTCGGCGACCAAAAAGGAATTTTTATATGAAAAAGAAACTGAATTTACGGGATTTTGCCATCCTGCAGCTTGTCGTGCTGATCTACACCAGCTCCACGGTCATCAGCAAAATCGCAGCGCAGTCCGCGGAGAGCGGAAAAGGATGGACATTTTTGCTGCTCTACGGAGCAGAAATCGGAGTGCTGGGCATCTATGCGCTTTGCTGGCAGCAGGTCATCAAACGGGTGGAACTGTCTGTGGCGTATGCGAATCGGGCGATGGCGCTTTTGTGGTCACTTTTGTGGGCGGTATTACTGTTTGGGGAGCAGATTACGGTGAAAAAACTCATCGGCGTCGGACTGGTGCTTGCCGGGACGCTGATTATCAACGGAGGAAAGGAGCAGGAAAATCATGATTGATTATCATTACTTCTTTCTGATCGGCTCCGTGCTTGTGGCGGCGGTCTCCCAGGTTTTATTAAAAAAGGGCGCCCTGCATCATTATGACAGCTGGATTCGGGAATATTTGAATCCGTGGGTCATCACGGGTTATATTTTGATGTTCGGCTCCGTGTTTTTAAGTATTATGGGACTTCGGGGCGTGGATTTTTTCAACGCCCCTGTCATTGATTCGCTGGGCTATGTATTGGTTCCGGTCTGCGGTGCGGTGTTTTTTCATGAAAAGCTGACTGCTCGCAAATTAGTGGGAATATGCTGCATAGTTCTGGGAATGGCTGTGTTCTATCTTTGAGGTCAGCTGCAGCCATTTCGCATAATCGTAGGAGCGGCGCACATCTGCAGTGCAGGCGGCAAGCTCCGCCGGATCACCCAGACGGTCGCGGAAAGCACGTCGGTCTGTCGGGGCGAGATTGACATATTTCAGATAGGAAATTTTGAGTTCATTTAAATGGCCGCGGCAGGCGGGACAGTATTTTTTGTGCCCGTTCAGCATGTGGATTCGTTTACAGTGACGGCAATAATGGATGTACATCATAAGCGTAACTCCTTTCTTTTGGGTGACAAAAGTCTTTGTCCGGATAAACATATTGTGCCATTTAGACAAAAAATACACAACGAAAAAACGTTTACAATTTTCGACAGGAAAGCTGGCAGGAGGGAATCAGTGGAGGAACAGCATAAGAAGAAAAAAACGGGAAGTGCCAAAAAAGCGGCTCCCCATGGGATAAAAGATAGAAAGAGCGTATCAGAACAGAAAAAAAGGGCGCAGCGCGCAGAACGTATTCCCGAGCGGAAAAAGTCGAACTGGGACGATGGAGAATTTCTCGATGACTGGGACGAGGTATCCGGCAAAACAGCAGCGCACAGCAATAAGCGCCGCGTGAAAAAGCCTGCCGGAAAAAGCAGTCAGACTTTTCATGAAAAAAGCAGTCAGAACCGCACTGTAAAGCGCTCTGGGTCCGCATCGACCGCAGCATCCGGCAGAAACCGAAAACACCGGTCTGCCAGAAAAGAGCCGATGGCGGCGCTGGATATCGCGATTGCTCTGACGGGCGTGCTGGTTTTGGCAGCGGCAGCGTTTACGACATCGATGTATCTGGGACGAAACGAGCAGAATAAGCAGATGGAGGCGGTGGCTGCAGTCGGGAAAAATCTGGAAGCGATCGGGATGTCCGGGGAAGAGGTTCTGTCGGCGGTCGCTGTCGCAGCGCAGAACGTCTCGGAGGAGGTTTCTGAAGAAGAGACGACGGAGACGGAAACCGGATATGAGGAAAAGGATCTGGAAGCCAATGTCGACGTTATTTTAAAGCTGTCTTCGATGCAGAAGGATATGAAAATTAAATTCGCGGACAAAAACTCCGGTAAGCTGATAGGAAATCAACCCTTTACCGTAAAGCTGGAGGGCGCGTCGAGCCAGAACGCAAAGGATGACGACAAGGACGGCATAATTTATTTAAAAGACTTAAAAGCAGGCGATTACGTCGTTACCGTGACCGGACCGGATGAAATCAGCGGCAGAAAAGCAGCCGGAATTTCCGGGCGAGTGACGGTAAAGGACAAGATTGAGTATAAAAAGGTCGACGTGACGGACGAGATCAAAAAGGAGTCGGAGATCAACGTGGCGAAAGAGGATACCGCGATTGCACCGGCAGTGGAATCGGTTCTGCAGGATACTGTGGAATGGGTTGCGTCCACCAAAACACCGGCAGGAAACGGACAGGAATATGAAGAGGTCGGCAAGTCCGATATCCCGGAGCCTGCCCAGGCAAGACTTCTGGAGCAGGAGATAAAATACGCATATTTTGCAAAGGAAACGCAGATCGCCGTTTTCGATCAGCCCAGGGAGGAAGCTCCTGCAGAAAGCGAGAACACGCCGCCGACCGAGAGCGAGTCTTCCTCCGAGAGCGAAAGCACAAAGCCGTCTGAAAGTGAAGGTACAAAGCCGACCGAGAGCGAATCGGAATCCGGAAGCAGCAAGCCGACGGAAAGCGAGAGCACGAAGCCGTCCGAGAGTGAAAGTACAAAGCCTTCGGAAAGCGAATCTGCAACCGAAAGCAGCACTGCAGCGACAGAGCCGACAAAAACGCCGGAAACCAAGCCGGAGGAGGTAAAGGTCAAGAAAATCACGATCTCAGGCTCTGCAACGGTTGAGGTCGGACAGACTGTTTCCCTTTCTGTAACGGTATCGCCGGACAATGCAGCGAACAAGTCCGTTCGCTGGGAAATCGTTTCCGGAAAAGAGTTTGTCTCGGTGGATGATAAGGGAACGGTAAAAGGCGTAAAAGCCGGAGAAGCGAAGATCAAAGCGGTCGCGCAGGACGGCAGCAACGTAGAGAGCGGAATCAGCACTGTGAAGGTGACGGAGAAAAAGATAAACCGCGGCGATACAAAGACCTTATTGAAAGATAAAAACGGCAACCAGCTGTACTGCAAGGACGGGGATACCTACCGTGAGGCAACGACGGCGGATTATTATACCAAAGACAAATTTTACCGCAAAAAAGCGAATGTGGAATATCGGTATACCGGATGGCAGACGATCGACGGAAAACGCTTTTTCTATGACAAAAACGGGACCGCCGTTACCGGCGAACAGGTGATCCAGGGCGTGAAATACACGTTCAATGGGGACGGCAGCTTAAATACGGGAACTGTGATGGGAATTGACATTTCCAAACACAACGGCAATATCGACTGGAACGCAGTCAAAAATTCCGGTGTGCAGTATGTCATCCTGCGCTGCGGCTATCGCGGCTCGGCTTCGGGCGTGCTGGTCGAGGATCAGAAGTTTAAGAGCAATATTCAGGGCGCGACGGCGGCAGGTCTGAAGGTCGGCATTTATTTCTTCAGCCAGGCGGTGAATGAAGTGGAAGCGGTCGAAGAGGCCTCCATGACGCTTTCCCTGATTAAAAAATACAGAATCACTTATCCTGTCTATATTGACGTGGAGAGCGCGAATGGGCGCGCAGACGGAATTTCCAAAGCGGCGCGAACGTCTGTCATCAACGCATTCTGCCAGACGATCCGTAACAGCGGCTACACGCCGGGACTATATGCGAATAAAAACTGGCTGACGGAAAAGATCAATACGGGCGCCCTTGGCGGCTGCAAGATCTGGCTGGCACAGTATGTTGCTGCACCGACCTATGGAGGACGTTATGAGATGTGGCAGTATTCGTCGAGAGGGTCGATTGCAGGAATCAAAGGAAATGTTGACTTAAACGTTAGCTATATGGGTTACTGATATCAGCCGTATTTTCCTGTTGGAAAAACACGGAAAATATGGTACACTGGAAAAAAATCAGGATTATGGGATTTTGCGTCCTTTTGCGCAGAATCGAAAAGGAGAAGAGGCATGAGAACCTATCTTGTTACCGGAGGAGCGGGGTTTATCGGTTCCAATTACATTCACTATATGTTCCGCAAGTATGACAACGAAATCCGCATCATCAATGTGGATGCGCTGACCTATGCGGGCAATCTCGAGAACTTAAAAGACATTGAAAACCGCGATAACTATACCTTCGTAAAAGCAAATATCTGCGATAAAGAAGCGATTGCAAAGATCTTTGCAGAAAACGATATTGACCGCGTGGTGCATTTTGCGGCGGAAAGCCATGTAGACAGAAGCATCAGGAATCCCGAGGTATTCGTACAGACCAACGTGCTGGGTACTGCCGTGATGTTAAACTGCGCAAAGAACGCGTGGGAGCTTCCGGACGGCACATTTAAGCCGGGCAAGAAATTCCTGCATGTTTCGACGGATGAAGTATACGGCTCTTTGAGCGAAGACGGCGGCTATTTCTATGAGACAACCCCCTATGCGCCCCACAGCCCGTACTCTGCCAGCAAGGCAGGATCTGATATGCTTGTAAAAGCGTATATGGATACCTATCATTTCCCTGCAAATATCACAAACTGCTCTAATAACTACGGCCCTTACCAGTTTCCGGAAAAGCTGATTCCGCTGATCATCAACAATGCGCTGCACGGCAAGAAGCTTCCGGTATACGGCGACGGCAAGAACGTCCGCGACTGGCTGTATGTCGAAGACCACGCAAAGGCCATCGACATGGTGCAGGAGCAGGGCAGACTGTTCGAAACCTACAATGTAGGCGGTCATAACGAAAAACAGAACATTCAGATCATCGAAATCATTATCGAGACCCTGCAGGAGATGCTTGCAGACGACGACCCGCGCAAGGCGCTTGTCAGCAAGGATCTGATTACCTATGTAGCAGACCGTAAGGGACACGACAGAAGATACGCGATCGCTCCCGACAAGATCAAGGAAGAGATCGGCTGGTATCCGGAGACGATGTTCAAAGAAGGCATCAAAAAGACCATTGCATGGTACTTCGAGCATGAAGACTGGATGGAGCGCGTAACCAGCGGCGACTACCAGAAATATTATAACGAAATGTACAAAGCCTGAGAAATTTCCGGACTGCCGGGAGGAAAATGCCGGACAGACCGAAGAAAACAGGGCTTTGTATACCAGAATGGGGACGGCGCGCGACACCGTTCCCCTTTTGGCGCATCTGGGCAGGAGCGCACGGCGGTAGAACAGTGCCGCCGGGCAGTAGAACAGTGCTGCCGGAGCGATCCTGTAAAGCAAAATGTTTTTCATACAGGCGAATGAACGCATAGGAATGGAGGAATCTATGAAAGGTATCATTCTTGCAGGCGGCTCCGGAACCCGCCTTTATCCGCTGACCAAGGCGGTATCCAAACAGATTATGCCGGTTTACGACAAACCGATGATTTATTATCCACTCTCCACACTGATGCTGGCGGGCATCCGGGAGATTCTGATTATTTCCACGCCCAGGGATCTGCCTGCTTTTAAAGAACTGTTCGGTGCAGGCGAGCAGCTGGGGCTTTCGATGTCCTACGCGGTTCAGGAGACGCCCCGCGGACTGGCAGACGCATTTTTGATCGGCGCGGATTTCATCGGAAACGACAGCGTTGCCCTCGTTCTGGGCGACAATATTTTCTATGGACAGAGCTTTTCCAGAGTGCTGCGTCAGGCAGCGGAGCGGGAAAAGGGTGCGACGATTTTCGGCTATTTTGTCCGCGATCCCAGAGAATACGGCGTGGTGGAATTCGATGAAAACGGCAAAGCGCTTTCCATCGAGGAAAAGCCGGAGCATCCCAAGAGCAACTACGCAGTTCCCGGACTGTATTTTTATGATAACGACGTTGTGGAAATCGCCCGCAACGTAAAGCCGTCTGCAAGAGGCGAGATCGAAATCACTTCGATCAACAACGAATATCTGCGCAGAGGGACGCTGATGGTGGAGACGCTGGGCAGAGGCTTTGCATGGCTCGATACCGGCAACCACGATGCACTGCTGGATGCGGCAGATTTCGTCGCAGCGGTACAGAAGCGTCAGGGCATGTACATTTCCTGCATTGAGGAAATCGCGTTCCGCAGAGGTTTTATCGATAAACAGCAGCTCTTAAAGCTTGCGGAGCCGCTGATGAAGACCAACTATGGCAAATATCTTGTAGAGGTCGCAAACGGACTTTAAAAACGGAACAGGAGAATAGAAAAATGGGAAAAATTTCAGTAGAAACATGTCATATCGAAGGTCTTAAGGTGATCACCCCCCAGGTGTTCGGCGACGCCCGCGGCTACTTCATGGAGACTTATAACTACAACGATTACAAGGAAGCCGGCATCGATCAGGTTTTCGTACAGGACAACCAGTCCGCATCCAAAAAAGGCGTTCTGCGGGGGCTTCATTTCCAGATCAATTACCCCCAGGACAAACTGGTGAGAGCGATTCGCGGCGAAGTGTTTGACGTTGCGGTTGACTTACGTCCCGACTCCAAAACCTATGGTCAGTGGTACGGTGTGCTGCTTTCCGAAGAGAACAAAAAGCAGTTCTTTATCCCCAAGAATTTCGCACACGGCTTTGTAGTGCTGTCGGATTATGCGGAATTTGCCTATAAATGCACCGACTTCTATCATCCCAACGACGAAGGCGGTCTGGCATGGAACGATCCCCAGATCGGCGTAGAATGGCCGATTCCGGAAGGAATGGAACTGACCTTGTCTGACAAAGATAAAAAGTGGGGCTCTTTTGCCGAATTTACAGAAAGCAGAAATAAATGAAGAGACTGAATAAAAAAACAGGAATCGCCATATTCACTGCGGTGATGGCGATTCTTGCCGTTATTATCCTTGTTTATCATAATCCCCTTGCCAATCCGCAGGATGAGCTGCTGAAAAAAGTGATTGCCTGCGTGCTGATCGTGGCGGCGGTCATTGCCTTTATCCGGTTATACGATAAGATCACGGTACTGCCGGTGGAATTATACCAGAACCGCAGGCTGATCTGGAAACTGGCAAAGAGCGATTTCAAAAAGCGCTACGCAGGCTCTTATATGGGAGCGTTCTGGGCGATGGTGCAGCCGGTCATCACAGTTGCGATGTACTGGGTTGTTTTCGTGATTATTTTCCCGAACCGGACTGGTTATGCCTCCGGAGGCGTAGAAGGTGTTCCGTATATCCTGTTTCTGACAGCGGGACTGGTGCCCTGGTTTTATTTTTCCGAAGCCCTGACCAGCGCAATGGTATCGCTGCTGGAATATAATTACCTGGTAAAAAAAGTCGTATTCAAAATCAGTATCCTGCCGATTATCAAGATTATTGCAGCGACATTTATTCATGCGTTTTTCGTGCTGGTTTTACTGATCGTGGCAGCATTGAACGGCTATTATCCGAGCCTGTATACACTGCAGGTATTTTATTACAGCTTCTGCATGTTCGTTTTTGTACTGGCACTTAGTTATACGACCTGTTCGGTTGTTATCTTTTTCAGGGATCTGCAGTCCATTGTCAATATCTTTCTGCAGGTCGGTATGTGGGCAACTCCGGTGTTGTGGAATATCAATGATTTTCCGATGAAGCTTCAGATGATCGTGAAAATCAATCCGCTTGTATACATTGTGGAGGGCTACAGAAGCGCTGTATACGGAAAACAGTGGTTCTGGGAAGACTTTTACTCCACGGTTTATTTCTGGATTATCACGGTGGTGCTGTTTGGCATTGGTGCGCTGATTTTCAAGAAACTCAAGATTCATTTTGCGGATATCATGTAAAGGAAAACTGGTTATGGAACAAAAAGAACTGGCAATTCATGTGGACAGGGTGAGCAAAGTATACAAGCTGTACCGCAGAAACCGGGACCGTCTGATCGAATCCCTGGGACTGACAAAAAAGAAACTTTCCACGCCGCATTACGCATTAAAGGATGTCAGTCTGGACATTTATAAAGGGGAGACTGTCGGCATTATTGGCACGAACGGCTCCGGCAAATCGACGATTTTAAAGATTATCACCGGCGTATTACATGAGACGAGCGGCACTGTGCAGGTAAACGGCAGAATTTCCGCCTTGCTGGAGCTGGGCGCAGGCTTTAACATGGAATACAACGGCATCGAAAATATTTATCTGAATGGAACGATGATCGGTTTTTCTGAAAAAGAAATTGATGAAAAGCTGCAGGATATCCTGGATTTTGCGGATATCGGGGACTATGTGTACCAGCCGGTAAAGACCTATTCCAGCGGTATGTTTGTCCGACTGGCATTTGCAGTTGCCATCAATATCGACCCGGAAATCCTGATCGTCGATGAGGCGCTTTCGGTTGGCGACGTATTTTTCCAGGCAAAATGCTATCGAAAATTCGAGGAATTCAAGAAAAAAGGCAAGACGATCCTGTTCGTCAGCCACGATCTGAGCGCCATCAGCAAATACTGCGACCGTGCGATTCTGTTAAATCAGGGCGTAAAGCTCGGAGAAGGCTCGCCCAAAGACATGATCGACGCCTACAAGCAGGTGCTGGTGGGACAGTACGAAACGCCTAAGGCTGGCGTGGATGTACCTGACCTGACGGCGGACGGGGATGTTCGGGCGGCCCTTGACAAACAGAAAAAGAAGCAGGAAGCGGCGCGCATGGGCGTCAACCCGGAGACACTGGAATACGGCACGAAGCAGGCGGAAATTGTTTCGTATTACATTACGGACAAAAACGACGTGCAGACGACCGCAATTTTAAAGGGCGACGAATTCACGATGCATATGAAGGTGAAAATCGGTCAGGATCTTCCGGCGCCGATCTTTGCTTTTTCCATCAAAAACATCAAGGGCGTGGAGATCACGGGAACGAACACGATGTTTGAAAAGACGTTTCTGGAGAGCGTAAAGGCGGGACAGGTGCTGGAAATCACATTCCGCCAGAAGATGCGCCTGCAGGGCGGTGACTATCTCATATCCCTGGGTGTGACAGGGTATGAAAAAGATACGTTTAAAGTGTACCATCGTCTTTATGACGTGCTGAATATTACGGTCGTGTCCGACAAGGATACAGTGGGCTATTTCGATATGGAATCTCAGGTTGAGGTGAAGGAGATTTAACACATGCAGACAGGCAGGACAGAGAAGATCGGGAATGTTGTGCTGGATTATTCCCATTATCCGGAACAGGATTTTTACTGCGACGGAGCGTCGGAGGACGCACTTTTGGAGCTGGTAAAAACAATCCCGCCCCGGGAATATCCTCAGGAAATCAATAAAGCGGCGAGCTGGGAGGTGCTTTACCACCTTTCCGACCTGCGGGAAAATATCGTCGGATGGCTGCCTGTTGACAAAAGCATGAAGGTGCTGGAAATCGGTTCCGGCTGCGGCGCGATTACGGGAAGCCTCGCACAGAAGGCAGGCAGCGTAACCTGCGTCGACCTTTCGAAAAAACGCAGCTTGATCAACGCTTACCGCCATCAGGACTGTGACAACGTGACGATTCATGTGGGCAACTTTTCGGACATCGAGCCGGATCTGCCGACGGATTATGATTTTGTCTGTCTGATCGGCGTGTTCGAATACGGGCAGAGCTATATCGGCGGAAAAACCCCCTTTCACGATTTCTACCGGATTATCAAAAAACATGTGAAATCCGATGGACATATCGTGATTGCGATAGAGAATAAACTTGGTTTAAAATATTGGGCGGGGTGCCGGGAAGACCACGTCGGCACGTTTTTTTCAGGCCTGGAGGATTACCCCCAGGGCGGTGCGGCTCGCACCTTTTCCCGGAGCGGTCTGGAAAAAATCCTGAAAGAATGCGGCGAGACGGAATATCATTTCTACTACCCTTATCCGGATTATAAATTTATGACGACGCTGTACTCCGACCGGTATCTGCCGAAAGTCGGGGAACTATCTAATAACTTACGCAATTTCGACCGCGACCGGATGCTGCTGTTCGATGAAAAAAAGGTGTTTGATATGCTCATCCGCGAGGGACTGTTTGGACAGTACAGCAATTCCTTCCTCGTGATGACAGGACCCATGACGGATATTGTATACAGCCGTTTTTCCAACGACAGGGCAGAGCATCTGAGCATCCGCACGGATATTCTGGAAAAGGACGGAAAACACACTGTCCGCAAATATCCGGCAGCCTCAGCTGCTGCGGCACATATTGAAGCCCTGGCAGAAAATGAATGCGTCTTCACAGAACGGTTTAAAGGCAGCACCCTCTCAGTCAACCGTCTGGAGCTGAAACGGAATCCGGATGGATTGCCCTTTGCGGAAATCGAATATCTCGAAAATAGCCGGACATTGGAAGAGCTGCTGGATGAGTGCTTACAGAACAATGACGAAACCGGTTTTGATAAGCTGTTTGACCGTTACTGCAAAATCGCAGCGTGGAAAGCGGAGGGGACGAAGCAGGATTATGACCTGACCTTCCCGAATATCTGCGTACAGGGTGATATCTGGACGATGATCGATTACGAGTGGACGACAGACAAGCTGACGCCGCAGCAGATCATCAGCCGGGCATTGAACTGCTATGGTCAGGAGGATCCGGTTCGGATGGAGCATCCGATTGTGAAAAAGCATCTGGAAGCCCTCGGCATCGGCAAAGAGCAGATGCGGGAGCTTTCGGAAAAAGAGCTGGCGTTTCAGCACTTTGTCCTGCAGGAAAAGGACGGGCGGAGCCGGACGGCTCTTGGGCAGCTTCGGCATCTGATCGGCAACCGTGCTGTGCCGTATCAGGAATTTTTCGCCCGGGCGGACCGCAAAAAGGTGCAGGTATTTGAAGACTTCGGTGCAGGCTATACGCCGGAGCATTCCTATTATCAATATGACGCCTATGAGGCGGACGATCTGATCAACGCCAGGATCATCTGCAAAGCAGGTACAAAAGCGATTCGCTTAGATCCTGCGGAGCTGCCGTGTCTGGTACAGATTCATGGAATCGAGTGGCGCGGAAAAGCGCTGACGCGGGCACAGCTGGATCAGTGCCTGTCGACGAACGGACAGGTGCTTGCAGATACCCCGTCCCATGTTCCGACGGTACTGTTTGAAACAGGAGATCCGAACATCAGCGTTCGGCTGGATTGTCTGGACAACGAGGCGACGGATGGTGAAGCACTGATCATCCGGGCACAGATCGCATGGCTGTCGGCGGAAATGCTGCAGGATATTCAGGCGCGCCTGGCGGCAGCGGCAAGGAGGAAAGGTTTTTGGTTTCAAAGATAAAAGAAACAATTCAGGATAATCTGGTAAAGAGAAGATACCGCTGGTATCAGGAGCAGATTCAGAAACAGACGCTCACCTATGACGAGTGGATTCGGGAAAAGGAAGCCCAGGAGGACGAGGCACTGCGCGCAGAGCACAGGGTAGAGCACGCGGAGGTGATCTCCTACGATGAGTGCCGTGCAGATTTTGATGTGCGTCGGTATGCCAACGGCGCGACGCCGGCGGATGTCCTGATTTTCCACGCGCCGGACGCAAGCCCGGACACGAGAGGTATTTCACATGTGCTCAGCTGGTTTAAAGCCCATCCCGAAACGGTGATCGCCTACGCGGACGAGGATGAAATCGACGAAGCCGGAAAGCGCAAAAATCCCTGGCTGAAGCCGGACTGGTCGCCGGATACACTGATGTCCTGCTTTTATTTCGGCGGATTCTTTGCGGTGCGCAGACAGGCGATGGAGAACTGTCCGTGGCTGGCAGATGAGAACCCGCTGCGCAACCTTTATGACCTGGTGCTGCGCCTGACGGAAATTGAGAATGGAACTGCACATATTGACAGCGTGCTGTTTCATCATGAAAAAATCGAAGTCTGGGGTATGGAAGAGACGTATGATGATCTGAAAAAGGCGGCATATGTAAGAAGAGGCTGGCCTCTTACGCCCTCCGGGAAGGTTTCAATCATCATCCCGACCAAGGATCATCCCCATATTTTATCGAATTGCATTCATTCTGTCCTGGAAAGTGGAAACTACCGGGATTTTGAGATCATCGTTGTGGATAACGGAAGCAATGAACAAAACCGTGCAAGAATTGAACGGATGCGCGACATGTTGAACGAGGATTTCCGGTTCGTTTATCACTATGAACCGATGGAGTTCAATTTTTCCAAAATGTGCAACCTTGGCGTGTCCCTGGCGACCGGCGAGTACATCCTGTTATTGAATGACGATATCGAAATTACGCAGGACAACTGGCTGGAAAAGCTGATGGAAAAGGCGGTTCTGCCGCACGTCGGCGCGGTGGGCGCAAAGCTGATCTATCCGGGCACGGAGATCATTCAGCACGCGGGCATCACCAACATTCATCTGGGACCTGCACACAAGCTGCAATTCCGCTCCGATGCGCTGGAATTTTATTTCGGGCGCAACCGCATGGCTATGGATGTCCTGGGTGTGACCGGAGCCTGCCTGCTGGTGAAAAAAAGCATTTACGATCAGGCGCAAGGACTGTCCGAGAACCTGCGTGTCGCGTTCAACGACGTGGAATTCTGCTATCATGTATATGAAATGGGCTATTACAACGTGGTATGCAACGACGTGACGCTGACGCATCATGAATCCTTAAGCCGCGGTGCGGACGACAGCACGGAAAAGCTGCGCCGCCTGCATCAGGAACTGAATCTGCTCTATGAACTGCACCCGTCCCTATACGGAACCGACCCGTTCTATCACAGATATCTGGTAAAGGATGTGCTGGATGCGGAATTTTATACGGGCTGCCGTTATGATTTTGACAAAAGAGTGGAAAAAGTTTCCCCTGAGAAGATCGAGGGTGTTCTGGAACCGCAGTGGCATAACGAGGTGCTGCGCATCGGTGTGGAGTTCGCCGGGGACATGGGACGCTGGCAAAGGGGCACTGCAGGAGCAGGAACCGGCGACTGGATGATCCAGGGCTGGACGTGGGCACTGCAGGTTGACAACTGTCGGTACGATTTTTCCCTGTTGTTAAAGAAGGTGGAGACCGGCTATATTGCGCCCGGCTCCAGTACGGAAGCGATTCCTGAGGATCGGGGCGAGGTCTGGAGGATTCCCTGTACGAGGCAGTTCCGCCCGGATATCGACGAAAATCTGCACGGAATTGTCCATACCGAGCTGCCGGGCGTGTGCGTGACCTTCGATCGGGACAGCCTGCCGGAGGGAGACTATCTGATCGGCTTTTTGTGGGAAGATACCTGTTCGCGGCAGAAGCTTTACCGCTTCAGTCCGGAAATGCTTACAGTGAGGAAATAATAAAATCATGGAAGAAAAAAAGGACTATCAGGACGCTTACGAGAAAGAACATTATAAAGCCGTTTATCTGGCAAACCGGGTCGCTGAGCTGGAGGATCAGGTGGACGATCTGCAGTTCAAATTGAACCGCATCAAAAACAATCCGATCTGGAAAGCGTCCGGCCCTGCCAGAAAGTGCATGCATTTTGTGATCCGCCAGAAGGACCGTTTGAAAAATTGCGGCAGCCTGTCGGGGGTGATTGCAAAGGTGCGCTATAAATCCTGGGAAAAGAAGGCGATGACCCATTACGGCACCCGGAGCTTTCCCTCCGCAGAGGAAAGACAGAAGCAGGAGGAGGCTGTCTTTGAACGGATGCCCAAAATCAGTATTCTTGTTCCGTTGTGGAACACGCCGGAAAGCTTTTTAACCGAGATGATAGGCTCCGTCCAGTGGCAGACCTACAAAAACTGGGAGCTGTGTCTGGCGGACGGTTCGGACGATGCACACGCCTATGTCGGCGAATACTGCAAAAAGCTGGCGGCGGAGGATTCGAGAATCGTTTATCAGAAGCTTGCCAAAAACGAGGGTATTTCGGGCAACACGAACGAATGCTATAAGCTTGCAACCGGCGAGTTTATCGGGCTGTTTGACCACGACGATATTCTGCATCCCTGCGCCCTTTACGAATATGTAAAGGCGATCAACGAAAAGGATGCGGACTTTATTTACTGTGATGAGGCGACGTTTAAGAGCCCGGACATCAACAAGATGATCACGATGCACTTCAAGCCGGATTATGCCATCGACAACCTGCGCGCCAACAACTATATTTGTCATTTCAGCGTATTTTCCAGAGAGCTGCTGGATGGCACGGAGCTGTTTCGGACAAAATTTGACGGCAGCCAGGATCATGACATGATTCTGCGCCTGACGGACAATGCGAAGCATATCGTCCATGTGCCGAAGCTTCTGTATTATTGGCGTTCCCATGCAGGCAGTGTTGCGGGCAATATCGAGGCAAAGCCTTACGTGGTCGAAGCAGCGAGAGGCGCGGTTGCGGATCATTTGCGCAGACACGGCTTCAAAAACTTTACAATTACGAGCACCCGTGCGTTTGAGACGATTTTTAAAATCAGTTATGAAATTATCGGGGAACCGAAGATTTCTATCATTATTCCGAACAAGGATCATGTGGAAGACCTGCGCCGCTGTATCAGCTCCATTGTGGAAAAATCGACCTGGGAAAATTACGAGATCATTGTCGTGGAAAACAACAGCGAGACGAAGGAGATTTTTTCCTACTATGACGAGCTGCAGAATAATCCGCAGATCCGCGTGGTGACCTTCGAGGGTAAATTTAATTATTCGAAAATCAACAATTTCGGCGTCTCTCTTGCGACCGGAGACTATGTGCTGTTGTTAAACAATGATACCCAGGTAATTACGATCAACTGGATGGAAGAGCTTCTGATGTATGCGCAGCGCCCGGATGTCGGCGCAGTCGGCGGAAAGCTTTACTATGGGGATAAAACGATCCAGCATGCGGGTGTCGTGATCGGGCTTGGCGCGCATCGGACGGCGGGGCATGTGCATTATCGCCAGAAGCGGGAAAATTTAGGATACATGGGACGTCTGTGCTATGCGCAGGACATGACGGCAGTAACCGGGGCATGTCTTTTGGTGAAAAAATCGCTCTATGAGCAGGTCGGCGGTCTGGACGAGAGCTTTGAAATTTCCTTAAACGATGTGGACTTTTGTTTGAAGCTGCGCAAGGCGGGTTACCTGAATGTCTTTACGCCCTTTGCCGAGCTGTATCATTTCGAATCGATTTCGAGAGGATTAGACGATCAGGGAGAAAAAGCAAAACGGTATAACGAAGAGTCCGAACGCTTCCGCAACAAATGGAAAGCCGAGCTGGAAGCCGGGGATCCTTATTTCAACCCGAATTTTTCGTTAGATAAGTCTGACTTTTCTTTACGGGTCTGAAAAAATAGTGTATACTGACTAAAAGAAGATGCACTGCAGCCAAGGCATGACTGACAGGTAGGGACGTAAGAGACGGCAGGCATCGGAAAAGATGGAGGTAGCAAAAGCGATGAATTACATGGATCAGTACAAATTCTGGCTGGAGGATTCCTACTTTGATGAAGGAACCAAGGAAGAGCTCCGCAAAATTGCAGATAATCAGGCGGAGATTGAAGATCGTTTTTACAAGGATCTGGCGTTTGGTACCGGCGGTCTGCGCGGTGTGATCGGAGCCGGAACCAACCGGATGAATATTTATACTGTCAGAAAAGCAACACAGGGTCTGGCAAACTACATTTTAAAGCAGGGCGGCGCTGACAAGGGCGTTGCAATTGCATACGACAGCCGTTATTATTCTCCTGAATTTGCAGATGAGGCTGCACTGTGCATGGCTGCAAACGGCATTAAGGCGTATGTATTCGATGAACTCCGTCCGACACCTGAGCTGTCCTTTGCACTGCGTACCTTAGGCTGTATTTCCGGTATCGTTGTAACGGCGAGCCACAATCCTCCGGAATACAACGGCTACAAGGTTTACTGGGAGGACGGTGCACAGGTAACTGCCCCCAGGGATCATGAGATCATCGACGAGGTAGAGCATGTAACCGATTTCCATACGGTAAAAACCATGTCCAAGGACGATGCCATCGAAGCCGGTCTGTATCAGTACATCGGCGAAGAAATCGACGTTGCCTACATGGAAGAGTTAAAGAAACAGATCATTCATCCCGAAATCATCAAAGAAGTAGCGGATGAACTGAAAATCGTGTACACACCGTTCCATGGTACCGGCAACAAGCCCGTCAGAAGAATTCTGGCTGAGCTGGGCTTCAAGCACGTTTATGTTGTTCCCGAACAGGAACGTCCCGATCCTGCATTTACGACGCTGGATTACCCGAATCCGGAAGATCCCAAGGCATTTACCCTGGCATTAAAGCTTGCAAAGAAGGTGGACGCAGACATCGTTCTGGCTACTGACCCGGATGCAGACCGTCTCGGCATTTATGCAAAGGATTCCAAGACCGGCGAGTACATGCCCTTCACCGGCAACATGTCCGGCATGCTGATTGCAGAGTACATCCTGCGCGAGCGCACCGCTACCAACCGGATGCCGGTTGATCCTGTTATGGTATCCACCATCGTTACGACCAATATGGCAGCAGCGATTGCAGCGGATTATAACGTAGAATTAAGAGAAGTCCTGACCGGCTTTAAGTATATCGGCGAGCAGATCAAATGGATGGAACAGGCTGGGAAAGGCCACTATGTATTCGGTCTGGAAGAGTCCTACGGCTGTCTGGCAGGCACCCATGCAAGAGATAAGGACGCGATCGTTGCAGTAATGTGTCTGTGCGAGACCGCTGCATGGTGCAAGAAGCACGGCATGACCTGCTGGGATCAGATGCTTGCGCTGTATGAGAAATATGGCTACTACAAAGAAACTCAGTATGCCATCACCCTGAAGGGAATCGACGGCGCAGCCCAGATCTCCGCAATGATGGATAAGCTTCGCAGCAATCCTCCGAAGAATTTCGGCGACCTGCAGGTTGTAGAGATGCGCGACTACGATAAGGATCAGGTTACAGATATGGCAACCGGCGCGGTTCGCCCGACCGGACTTCCCAAGTCCAACGTTCTGTACTTTGAACTGACCAACAATTCCTGGTGCTGTGCACGTCCTTCCGGAACCGAGCCCAAGATTAAATTCTATATGGGCGTAAAGGGAACCAGCCTGGAAGATGCACAGGCAAAGGTTGACAAGCTGACTGCTGACCTGAAGGCAATTCTGTAAAAGAAAAAGCCGGAGCACCAGCAGCGTATTTTGCAGCGAAAATGCAGCATGCGCTCTGGCATAGGGGTTATATCACGAATCAAAAGGACACGGCGCGTGCCCGGTGTCGGAGTTTTCCGGCACTTGGGCACGCGCAGGCGTCTGTAGCAGGAAAAGGAGTTCGACGGATGTCTGTTTTTTCCCTATCCAATCTGAAAAAAACCTGGTATTATCTGCAGAAAAACGGAATCAGAAATGCCGTGTGGGCGGTGCTTGAGCGGATTGGGCAGGAACAGGAGGTCTATACCTGGCAGGAGCCGGACGAAAAGACACTTTCGTTCCAACGGGAGCATTCTGCTTCCTTGCGCATCAGTATCGTCGTTCCGGCATACCGGACGAAAAAAGAGCATCTTGAAGCGATGCTTAACAGCGTATCGAAGCAGTCGTATCCGCACTGGGAGCTGATTGTAGCGGATGCGGGCGGCACGGCAGAGTCTGTACAGGCTTGGGCAAAAAAGAACGGAATCTGCCTGCGGAAAGCGGCAGATACATCAAATCTTGCAGAATGGAAGGATCAGAGCATCATGCTCTGCACCCTTTCCGAAAACAAAGGAATTTCCGCCAATACGAACGCAGGAATTGAACTTGCAGCGGGAGACGCGGTCGGTCTGCTGGATCACGACGATCTGCTGACTGCGAATGCGCTCTGGGAGATGGCGGATTGTCTGGAAAAAGAAAAAAAGCGCGGAAAACAAAAGCTTGTGCTGTTTTCCGATGAAGATAAATGCGACGGAGCGGCGAGCCGCTTCTATGAGCCGAATTTCAAGCCGGATTTTGACGGGGAATTGCTTTTGACCAACAATTATATCTGTCATTTTGCGGTGATCGAAACGGCATTTTTGAAAGAATTAAAGCTGCGCAGCGGATTTGACGGGGCGCAGGATTACGATCTGATGCTGCGGGCCTATGCGGCAGGCGGACAGTTTGTGCATGTGCCGAAGGTGCTGTACCACTGGCGCTGCCATGAAGCGTCTACGGCGTCGAACCCGCAGAGCAAGCGCTACGCTTACGAGGCGGGGCAGCGTGCGCTGGAAGATTATTGTTTTCGAAAAGGCTGGAAGGCGACAGTGAGCGGGCTGAAACATCTTGGCTTTTATCGGGAAGACTATGAAGACAGTGTATTTTGCCAGCGCCCGGAAATCGGGATTTGGGCAAAGCCTCTGCCGGGCGGCAGGGATATTTTGGGCATCCGGCACCCGAAAGGCTTCCTGGTGAGCGGACTGTATGAAAACGACGGTTCGATGCGGTATGCAGGGCTTCGGAAAGGATATTCCGGACCGATGCACCGTGCAGCGCTGCAGCAGAGCGCACCGGCAGCAGACCTGCGCAGCATGGAGGTTTGCAGCGCATTAAAGGAGCGTTACGCGCAGACGATAGCGGAATTAAAAGAAGCCTGCCAGGGGCTTCCGACGGCAGCGCAGGAAAAAAAGATCCTTCAAAAGAGTATGGAATTTTGTAAAGAAGCGACAGCGGCAGGGTATGGGATTTTATGGGATCCGCAGGCGTAAGCCGCAGATAGAGCGCACCGCGGCAGGCGGCTTTGTTGCTGCGCAGGCAGGCGATCCGCGCTCTGAGGCTCTCCCTCGCGCGGACGGCAAACACAGGAAACATGAGGAGCAAAATCGGTGGATGAAAACGACCGTGGTAATACCGAACTATAACGGAAAACATTTTCTGCAGGACTGTCTGGACAGCCTGCTTCAGAGCACAGTGGAAATCGCCGTGATCGTTGTGGATAACGGGTCGACGGACGGAAGTGTTTCGTGGATACAGGAGCATTTTCCACAGGTGAAGCTGATCTGTTTTTCGGAAAATAAGGGTTTTTGTACGGCAGTCAATACCGGAATTGAAGCTGCTGCTACACCCTATGTTTTTCTTTTAAATAACGACACAAAAACCGACCGTTTCTGTCTGGAACGTCTGGAAAGGGCAATGGAAGCGGATGAGAAGATTTTTTCAGTCGGGGCGAAGATGCTTTCGATGAAGGAACCGGAGCTTGTCGATACGGCGGGGGATCTGTACTCGGCATTTGGCTGGGCGTATGCGATTGGCAAAGGAAGGCCTTCTTCCAATTACACAGCGCCAAAGCGCGTTTTTTCCAATTGTGCAGGGGCGGCACTCTACCGCAAGGCACACCTGGAGCAGATCGGAGGGTTTGACGAGCTTCATTTTGCATACCTGGAAGATGTGGATATCGGATACCGGGCGCAGATTTTCGGGCTGAAAAATGTCACAGAGCCGGCTGCAGTCGTCTATCACGCGGGGAGCGGTTCTACCGGTTCGCGGTACAATGCGTTTAAGGTGACGCATTCTTCGAGAAACAATATTTATCTGATCTATAAAAATATGCCGCTGCTGCAGCTGATCCTGAATCTGCCGTTTTTGCTGGCGGGATTTTTGATGAAACAGCTGTTTTTTATCCAGAAAGGATTTGGGGCGACTTACGCAAAAGGAATCCGGGCGGGAATCTGCCTGTCCGCTTCGAAAGCGGGACGCGCCCATAAGGTTCCCTTTACAGGACGAAATTTGCTGCATTATTGCAGTTTGCAGCTACAGCTGTGGGTCAACCTGTTTCGGCGTGTGTAAGCGGTGACTGTAGGCGTACACAAGTGTTACAGTTCACCTGTGGGATTTGTAAAAATCCTTGTGCTTTGTTGGAAGGTATTGTATACTACACTTTGAATATGGGGACGAGCCGTAATGATAAAGGATAATCAACGTTATTTGAACCGGCTTCATGTTGTTGTAGACGCCGTGGTTACAGCAGCTTCCTATCTGTTGGCCTGGTGGCTGATGTTCGGGAGCCGCTTTGCAGATAAAGAAATAGGTGTACTGGACATGGGCATTTATTTTTCCGCCCTTTATTTTGTTGTGCCCGGTTACCTGATCCTTTATTACTGGAACAAATTGTATACGCCGAAGCGTGTACAACGCCCGGAAAATGAAATACTGAATATTATCAGGGCGAATCTGATCGGAATTGTCCTGTTTCTTGCAGGGTTATACCTTGCCAACTCCATCGACCGTGAGCTGCAGCATTTTTCCCGCGGCATGCTGGCATTATTTGCCACCATCAATACGATTTCAGGAATTCTGGTGCGTGCGCTGATCCGTAGAATCCTGCATCTGATGCGCAAACGCGGTTATAATTTGAAACACATTTTGCTGGTGGGGTATTCTCGCGCGGCGGAAGCCTATATCGACCGGATTATCGCCAATCCCCAGTGGGGATATATGGTGCGGGGCATTCTGGACGATAATGTGCCGAGAGGCGCGGTTTACAAGGGAGTCAAGGTGCTGGGTTCCATCGATAACCTGCCCTTTATCCTGCCGGAAAACAAACTGGATGAGATCGCTGTGACCCTTGCGCTGCAGGACTACGACCGTCTGGAAGAGATCGTCAATCTCTGTGAAAAATCCGGCGTGCATACGAAGTTTATTCCGGACTATAATAGCCTGATTCCGGGTAAGCCTTATACGGAGGATCTTGGTGGATTGCCGGTCATCAATATTCGCTACGTCCCCCTGAGCAACACATTAAATGCGGTTGCAAAGCGCGCCGTGGATATTGTGGGTTCGCTTTGCGGGCTGATTGTGACATCGCCGCTTCTTTTGATCGTAGCGATTTTGATCCGAGCGACGAGTAAGGGACCGATTATTTTCAGCCAGGAAAGAATCGGACAGCACAATCATGCGTTTAAAATGTACAAATTCCGTACAATGTATGTTCAGGACACTAAGGAAGAAAAGAAGGGCTGGACGACGAAAAACGATCCCCGTGTCACAAAGGTTGGGCGGATTCTGCGCAAGACCAGCATCGACGAGCTGCCGCAGTTGATCAATATCCTGATCGGGGATATGAGTCTGGTAGGTCCCAGACCGGAGCGCCCGCAGTACGTTGAGAAGTTTAAGGAAGAGATTCCGCGTTATATGATCAAGCACCAGGTTCGTCCGGGGCTGACCGGCTGGGCGCAGATCAACGGCTACCGGGGAGATACGTCGATTCGCAAACGAATTGAGTATGACATTTATTATATTGAAAACTGGAGCATGAGCTTTGATTTCAAAATCATGTTTTTAACTATTTTTAAAGGATTTATCAACGAAAACGCGTATTGATTCGAATGCGTGAAAAAAACACAAGGAGAGGAAAACATGTCAACAGGTACAAATAGCTCTAAGAGAGCACCGCAGAGAAGTGGCAGTTCCAGCAGCAGAAAAAAGATGTCTGCGAAGAAGCGTAAGGCAAAACAGAGAAGAAGGATCATTTTCTTTGCAGTGGAAATCGTAGCACTGATCGTTTTACTGATTGCGATTGTCGGCGTCAATATGGTAACGAAGATCGACAAGATCAAGATCAATGAAGAAGATATTGTGGTAAATCCACAGGTAGAAAATAATAAGGAAATGAAAGGGTACCGTAATATCGCACTGTTTGGCGTGGATTCCAGAAAGGGCAAGCTCGGCAAGGGCTCCCGTTCCGACACGGTCATGATCGCGTCTATCAATCAGGACACCGGAGACGTCAAGCTGGTTTCCGTTTACCGTGATACCTACTTAAATCTCGGAACGGACAGCTACAATAAAGCGAATGCGGCATATGCACAGGGCGGTCCTGAACAGGCCATCAACATGCTGAATATGAACTTTGACCTGGATATCACAGAATATGTGACAGTGGGCTTTGATGCGCTGATCGAGACCATTGACGAGCTGGGCGGCATAGACATTGACGTGCACGATAACGAAATCGACCATCTGAACAACTATCAGCGAAGCATGTTCGTAGAAAATGAAAATGATGCGCTGAACGAAAACATTGTAAAGGTTACGCATTCCGGTATGCAGACTCTGAGCGGTCTGCAGGCAACCGCATATTGCCGTATCCGCTATGTTGGTGATGACTTTGGCCGTGCAGAGCGTCAGCGGAAAGTGCTGATGGCATGTATGGATAAGGCAAAGACCATGAGCCCGACTACTCTGGTATCGATCCTGAACAAGGTGATGGAAAATGTATACACCAATCTGGACGTGACGGAAATGGCTTCTATCCTGTCCGACGTTGCAAACTATCAGATCGTAGCGCAGGACGGCGTGCCGTTCGAGGATAGTCGTACAACCGGCACAGTTGGCAAGAAGGGCTCCTGTGTCATCCCGCTGGATCTGGAAACAAACGTTGTCAAGCTCCATGAGCTGCTGTTCGACGTAACCGAGTACGAACCTTCCGATCAGGTAAAACAGTACAGCCAGAAGGTACAGGCGGACACAAGCCAGTATATAAAAAAGTAAAATATGGATTCTGTAAAAATTGATGTTATCATTCCGACGTTTCATCCGAAGGCACGTTTTCTGGCGCTGATGGAGCAGCTGGAGAAGCAGGTGCTTGCGGTGAACCGGATTGTAATTGTAAATACCGAAAAAAAAGCGTTCGAAGCGCTGATGGATTGCGACACATTTTTAAAAGAGCATCCAAAAGCGATGCTGTTCCATATCTCTCAGGACGAGTTCGATCATGGAAAAACGAGGAACCTTGCTGTTTCCAATTCGGATGCGGAAGTGTTTGTCTGCATGACGCAGGATGCGCTTCCGGCGGATGCATATCTGACGCAGGAGCTGTGTAAGGCATTGTTTTCCGATGAAAAAATCGCAGCTGCCTATGCAAGACAGCTTCCGGAAGAAAATTGCAGCCGAATGGAACGCTATACGAGGCAGTTCAATTACCCGGAGCAGCCGTCGGTCAAAACAAAGGCGGATCTTTTGAGGCTCGGAATCAAGACGTATTTTTGCTCCAACGTCTGCGCCGCTTATAAGCGCGATATTTTTGAACAGCTCGGCGGATTTGTGAATCATACGATTTTTAACGAGGATATGATTTATGCTGCCGGATTGATTCAGGCGGGCTATGCGATCGCCTATGCAGCGGATGCGAAGGTGATTCATTCCCACAATTATTCCGGCTGGCAGCAGTTTACAAGAAACTTTGACCTCGGTGTATCCCATGTGCAGTACCCGGCTGTGTTTGACGGTGTGCCGCCGGAGGGCGAGGGCATGAAGCTGGTCAAAAAGACCGCTGTTTATCTTGCAAAAACCGCACCGTGGCTTTTGCCGAAGCTGATCTGGCAGAGCGGCATGAAATGGCTGGGCTACCGTTTCGGTAAAAAATACCGGAAGCTTCCGCCTGGGCTGGTTCGCTTCTGCAGTTTGCAGAAAGGCTACTGGAAGCAGGAGAAAGAATAAGACATAAAAAGTCGTTTCCGAAAAACTCCGGAAGCGGCTTTTTTCACAGAATAGACACAACTATTCGGTATACTGTCTGCAGAGCAAGCAGACGCACCGGATACGGCAGCGAATGAGAAAAGAGGTCACAACATGGGTTACGGATACGACCCGGAAGAAACAACCGGACAGGAGCATATGGACGACACAGCGCCGGAGAGCGGCGGGCAGGAATACACGGACAGTGCACAGAAAACGGATGCGTCGGATATGTCGGCATATAGTGGCGTGTCCGATGACACATCGGCATATAGCAGTGGAAGCACGGGTGCGGCGGATAACGCACAGAACGCATCCGACAACACGCAGGACACATCCGACAACACGCAGGACACATTCAACAGCGCATCGGACGCTGAACAGGGCGCGCAGCCCTCGCGCAGCCGCTACGAATATCAAAATTATTACAACGACAGATACCGGGGCGATGATTCAAAACAGAAATATGGCTATCAGCCAGGCGTACAGCAGACGCCTGCGCCCAAAAAAAGAGATTCTGCGGGCAAATGGATTGCTGTTAGCGCACTTGTCGTCATCTTTGTTTGCGTCTGCATTGGAATCGGCTTGATCGGAGTTTATTCGATCCGATCGGCAAATCAGCTGGATTCCGCGTCGGTCGGCGTTTTAGAGGTAGCTCCAGATGCAGGAGATGATGCAAAAAAACAGGAAGATGACGGAAATCATGCAGCAACAGACAGTCCCGAACGCTCTGAAGCAGGACGATCCGGAGATTCGTCCCTGACAGAGGATACAACAACGGGAGACGGACAGGTTGCTGCAGCATCGGAAATTGCACAGCAGCAGAGCGCATCTGCAGTTGTAACGGATGTAACGCAGGTCGTAGAAGCGGTAATGCCGGCGTGCGTTTCGATTACGAATAATTTTACACAGACGGTACAGGATTTCTGGGGACAGACTTATTCCCAGGATGAGACGGCAAGCGGTTCCGGGATTATCATTGGAGAAAACGAGCAGGAGCTTTTGATCGTTACCAACAATCATGTAGTGGACAGCACAGAGCAGCTGTATGTTCAGTTTATCGACGGGGAAACCGTAGAAGCGCAGGTAAAGGGTACCGATGCTTCCGCAGATCTTGCAGTCGTTGCAGTAAAACTGGATACCATTGCGGACAGCACAAAACAGGAAATCTGCATTGCAAGGATGGGAGATTCGGACAGCCTGAAAATCGGTGAACCGGCCATTGCGATCGGTAATGCACTGGGCTATGGACAGTCTGTGACGACAGGCGTTATCAGTGCACTGAACCGTAAGATAGAGAGCAGCAATTCCGAAGAAGGAACTTCCCTGATTCAGACGGATGCAGCAATCAACCCCGGTAACTCCGGCGGCGCACTGCTGAACATGCGGGGCGAGGTGATTGGAATTAACTCCAATAAGATCGGCGGCTCGTCAATCGAGGGAATGGGTTACGCGATTCCGATTTCGACGGCAAGACCGATTATTGAAGATCTGATGGAACGCCAGACGCGGACGAAATATTCCGAGGAAGAGCGCGGATATCTTGGAATTTCCTGCATCAATGTGACGAGCGATTTGTCCGAGAACTTCAGTATGCCACAGGGAATTTTTGTGGCGCAGGTTTATTCCGGAACCGGTGCGGAAGCTGCCGGATTGGTGCGCGGCAACATTGTGGTGGCGTTTGACGGCGTAACCGTTCAGGATCAGGAAGAGCTGACGAAGCAGATGCAGTATTATAAAGCTGGGGAGAGCGTTGAAATTACGATTATGGTAAATTCAGCAAACGGTTATCAGCAGAAAAACGTGACAGTCACGCTTTCTTCCTATGATCAGATCAATGCGGCGAGCAAGGCTGCACAGGAAAGCAAACAGAGATAAAGAACGGAACCGGGATGGCTGGGCGAGAGCTGCAGTCATCCCGGTTTTGCGAATAGCGCGTGTGAACAGTAACCATTTCTGTACAGGAGACAGTTGTTTAGAGAAAGTTTACTTGTCTCAGGAACGATCCTGCATTATACTTTTGATAGCAGAAAGCGGAAGATGAGGTAACCGACTATGGATGAAAAAGAATTTGAAGATATTTGTTATATTTGCCGCAGACCGGAAAGCAAGGCGGGAAGAATGTTCCACCTGCCGAATAACATCTGTATCTGCGACGACTGTATGCACAAGACGATGGATGCGGTAAGTCAGTTCGATTATCAGCAGATGATGAATAATCCGATGTTCATGAACATGTTGAATAATCCGTTCCATCCCTATGGAGATCCGATGAAGCCGAACGGAACGGACGGCAACAATAACGCAGGCGCAACCGGAAGTGACGCGGGCACGTCAGCAGGTGGCGACAAGGCAGGAAATGCCGGAACCGGTGCACAGGATGGAAACAACGCATCCGACAACACTGCCGCTGACATTCTGGAGGCATCCGATGCGGACGACGATTCCAAGAATGACTCCGACGAATCCTCGGGCAACAGAAGAGGCTTCCCGAACATCAGCTTCATCAATCTTGCGGATTTCATGAACGACGGGATGCCGCAGAAACAGAAGATCAAGAAAAAAGGAACCGGCACAAAGCCGTTGATCGATTTAAAGTCCATTCCCGCACCACATAAGATTAAAGAGCAGCTTGATCAGTATGTGATCGGTCAGGAATATGCCAAAAAAGTCATTTCCGTAGCGGTTTACAACCATTATAAGAGGGTTGCCACCGGCACAATGGATGAGATTGAAATCGAAAAGTCCAATATCCTGATGATCGGACCTACCGGCAGTGGTAAGACCTATCTGGTAAAGACGCTGGCGAAGCTTCTGGACGTTCCGCTGGCGATTGCGGATGCAACCTCCCTGACAGAGGCGGGGTATATTGGTGACGACATCGAAAGCGTTGTGAGCAAGCTTCTCGCTGCAGCGGACAACGATGTGGATAAGGCGGAGCAGGGCATCATCTTTATCGATGAGATCGATAAAATCGCACGCAAGCACAACACGACTTCCCGGGATGTCTCCGGGGAATCGGTGCAGCAGGGCATGCTGAAGCTGTTGGAGGGAGCAGACGTGGAGGTTCCGGTCGGTGCGAACAGCAAAAACGCGATGGTTCCGCTCACAACAGTCAATACGAGAAATATTCTCTTTATCTGCGGCGGCGCGTTCCCGGATCTGGAAGAGATTATCAAACAGCGGCTGCGCAAAAAGACCTCTATCGGCTTTGATGCGGAGTTAAAGGATCGCTGGGATAAGGAAAAGGATATCCTTTCCATGGTAAAAGTGGAAGACCTGCGGACATTCGGCATGATTCCGGAGTTCTTGGGCCGTCTCCCTGTGATCTGCACGCTGGAGGGCTTGAACCGGGATATGCTGGTACGGATTTTGAAAGAGCCGAAAAACGCGATTTTGAAACAGTATCAGAAGCTTCTGGAGCTGGACGAGGTGAAGCTGGAGTTCACCGACGATGCACTGGAAGCGATTGCAGACAAGGCGATGGAAAAAGATACCGGTGCCCGTGCGCTTCGTTCGATTATTGAAGAATTTATGTTGGATATCATGTATGAAATTCCGAAGGATGACAATATCGGACGCGTGACGATTACCGGAGATTATATCCGGGGAACCGGTGGACCGCTGATTGATATCCGCAGTAACGGTTATTCGCTGGAAGAGCGGGATCAGATGAAACAGATCGCAGCGGCGGAAACGAAAGAAGCTTGAACTTTGAACTGCACGAAGAAAATGTTCGAAAGCTGAGAGTTCAACGGAATACTACAGGAACATATCAGCAATACTGCGCATATGCTGATATAAAATCCGCAGGGCACAGGGGGAAAAAATCTGTGTCCAAAGGAGACAGATGAACTGTCGGGAAAAAATTCTTTCTGAAGATTATATGAGTATTTTGCTGGACTATGTGCTGGAGGAAGCGAATCAGGAGGACGAAGCCTTCTGCTATCAGCAGGTGGATGGAACTCTGGGAATTTATTATCTGGATCGGTCTGCGGTGCTGCCGCTTTCTCCGGTCAATTACCTGTATCGCTACCTTCCACAGCTGTTTTGCCTCGGTGCGTTTCCAGCGGCGGGAAGTCGGACGTTTCGGGCAGAACCGTTGGAGGGCTCCGGGATCCTGGCACAGCAGCGGCCCCCGCTGGAGTTGACGGGGCGCAGGGTAGTGATGGCGTTTATCGATACCGGGATTTCTTATGAAAACCCGGTATTTCGCTATTCTGACGGCAGCAGCAGGATTCTGGCGATTTGGGATCAGACAGATCAGAGCGGACAGTCGCCGGAGGGTTTTTTATATGGAACGGAATACGTCCGGGAACAGATCGACCGGGCGTTGGAGCTGGAAGATCCGCACAGCCTGGTGCCGGAAAAAGATGAAATTGGACATGGAACCGCAGTGGCGAGCGTCGCGGCGGGAAGCCGTCTGGAAGAGGGCAGCCTGTTTACCGGTGCAGCGCCGGATTGTGAGATTGTAGCAGTCAAGCTTCGCCCTGCAAAACAATATCTTCGGGATTATTATCGGATCGCGGACAAAGAACCGGCATACAGCACAGACGATATTCTGCTTGCTGTGAAATATGTGCAACAGTTTGTGATCCCTCTGTACCGTCCGATTGTGATCTGCCTGGGGCTGGGGACGTCCTTTGGAAGCCACAGCGGCGTTTCGTTGTTTTCGGAGTATTTGCAGAGGATCGCGCGCAGCGTTTCACAGGCGGTGGTGATCGGGGGTGGAAATGAAGGAAACACGGCGGGCCATTTTCGGGGGAGATTGACCGAAAATCAGCAGCAGGTGGAGCTTCGGGTCGGAGAAGGCGTCACAGGATTTACGGCGGAGCTATGGGGAAGTAAGCCGTCAGTGTTCCGGCTTGCGGTTCGATCACCCGGCGGGGAGCAGCTGCCGGAGGTGGAATTTGGTCTGGGCAGCACAGTGGAATACACGTTTGTCTATGAAAAGACGCGGATACAGATTACAGATACTGCAAACGAACGCAATACCGGAGATCAGTTGATGCTGATCCGCTTTACAGTACCGTCTCCCGGCGTCTGGACATTTTTAATCCGGGGAGCACGGGTATTCCCGGAAAGTATTTTTGATATTTGGCTTGCACCGCAGCAGTTTCGAAGCGGCGAGCTATTTTTTCTGGTTCCGGACCCGGATGTGACGCTCACAGTTCCTTCCTATACGGCAGATGCAGTGACGGTCACGTATTATAATAGTGGAAACGGAAGCTTTTATTACCGCAGCGGCAGGGGCTTTGGCAGAACCGGGGAGATCAAGCCGGATCTGGCGGCGCCGGGGGTGGAGATCAGCACGGTAAACGGTCCCTACAGCGGCAGCTCTATGGCGGCTGCACTTACGGCAGGAGCCTGTGCGCAGCTGATGCAGTGGTGCGTTGCGGAGAACAATTACCCGAGGATTTCCGGAAGGGGAATCCAGACGTTTCTAAGTCGCGGTGCACGGGAACAGGTACAGGAAGAATACCCGAGCAGAAGATGGGGCTACGGACAACTGGACATGAGGAGGACATTTGATGAAATTGCAGGAAATTATCCGGAATAGCTATAAATTTGCAGGAATCGCTGCAGCATCCTTCCTGATTGACGAGGGAATGAAAAATTATGTAGAAGAATACGGCGCGCTGGATACGCCGAAGGAGATTTTAGATGGAAAGGCGGTTCTACGGCGCTATCACAACAAGGGCGCATTTTTAAATTTCGGAGAACAAAAACGAAAGCTGGTGATATTGCTGTCCGTTCTTCTGACGGTGGCAGTGCTGGTGGTGTTTGTGCTGACGCTAGGAATGCGCGGTAAAAAGCTTCTGAAGACCGGGTTATCGCTTTTGCTGGGCGGCGCCTTTTCGAATACCTACGACCGCGTGATGCGGGAATATGTCGTGGATTATGTCAGCCTGAAAACAGGAATTCCAGCGATCGATGGCGTGGTATTCAATCTGGCGGATCTTTGCATCCTGATGGGTACGATGGCGGTGGTGCTGGGTACGAGTGGACTGTAACAAACAATTTTTGCAATTTATAGTTGACAAAACAGGAGAGACTGATTATTATACGTATAAACATATCAAACAAATAGGTTTAAAGAAAGAGCGCATATATGCACAGTTTCGGCAGCATCGGATATTTACAGAACCAAACGATTTGTGATATGATAAAGGCTGATGTGTGATGGTTCGGAAATCCGAACCTAATCCTGAAAAACCAGGCATCTGAGAGGATGCTGGGAAGGCAGAGTGATAAAAGTGGAACCAATGATACGGATTGCAGGCGTCAGTAAGACGTTTTCTGTCAAAGACAATAAGGTGGAAGCACTGAAAAATGTCAGTCTTGACATTGCAAAGGGTGATATTTACGGCATCATCGGTATGTCCGGCGCAGGCAAAAGCACGCTGGTACGATGCTTAAACTTCCTGGAACGGCCCACAGAGGGTACTGTTTATGTGGAGGGACAGGATCTTTCTACCCTGGATGCAAAACAGCTGCGACAGCTGCGCAAGCATGTTGCAATGATCTTTCAGAATTTTAATCTGCTGATGCAGCGGACGGTTCTGGATAATGTATGCTTCCCGATGGAAATTGCGGGAGTGGATAAAAAGACAGCCCGGGAAAAAGCAAGGGAATTTTTAAAGGTAGTAGAGCTTTCAGACAAAGAGAAAGCATATCCGGCACAGCTGTCCGGCGGACAGAAGCAGCGAGTAGCGATCGCAAGAGCGCTGGCAATGAACCCGACGATCCTGCTGTGTGATGAGGCAACCAGTGCCCTGGATCCTACTACGACAAAGTCAATTCTGGCTTTGTTAAAGGATATTAACGAAAAATACGGCATTACGATCGTGATCATAACACACTCCATGGAAGTTGTTCAGGAAATCTGTACCCATGTGGCAATCATTGATGCAGGAGAGCTGGCGGAAAATGGTACAGTGGCAGATGTTTTTGCAAGCCCCAAGTCCAGAGCTGCAAAGAAGCTGGTATTTCAGGGGGATCAGAAGGTGGCGATTATGAAGAGCCGCCGCTGCATCCGCATCGTATTTACGAAGAACTCTTCTTTCGAACCTGTGATTGCGAACATGGTTCTGGAATGCAGGGCGAGCGTCAATATTCTGATGGCGGATACCCAGGACATCGGCGGAATTGCAACCGGTCAGATGATTCTGCAGCTTCTGGAGGAAAATCAGACCGCAGACAAGATGATTGCGTATCTGAGAGAAAAAAATCTTACAGTAGAGGAGTTGAAGGATTATGTTGAGTAGCAAGGAAATTAGCATGCTGATCGAGGCTACCGGCACATCCGTCTATATGACGCTGGCCTCTACCCTGATGGCATATGTGATCGGTCTCCCGATCGGAATTTTACTGGTTGTATGCGCACCGGGCGGCTTGAAGCCTAAGGCTGTGCTGTATAAGATCCTGGATTTTATCGTAAATATTACGAGATCCATTCCGTTCCTGATTCTGATGCTGCTTGCAACGCCGCTGGCACGTCTGGTGACAGGCAAATCCTATGGTGCAAATGCAACGATCATTTCACTGACACTGGCAGCAGCACCGTTTATTGCCCGTCTGGTGGAGTCTTCTCTTCTTGAGGTGGACAAGGGTGTGATTGAGGCGGCTCAGAGTATGGGTGCAAGTATCTGGCAGATCGTTTTTAAGGTGCTGATCGGAGAGGCGAGAGTTTCTCTGATCGTCGGTTCCACGATTGCACTGGGGACTGTGCTTGGCTATACTGCAATGTCCGGTGCCATCGGCGGCGGCGGCTTAGGGGATGTGGCAATCCGTTACGGCTATTCCAGATGGGATACCAAAATCCTTCTGGCGACGGTTGTACTGCTTGTTATTCTGATGCAGATCATTCAGATTGTCGGCAGCCGTTTATCCAAGAAACTGGACAGAAGACTGACCCATTGAGGGGCAGGATATTCTGTTTAGTCATAGAGTGGTTCCGGATACCAGAAAATCCGGCCGAGAGAGGAGAATATTATGAAAAGAAAAGTACTGGCACTGGCATGCACACTGGCACTGAGCGCAGGTCTGCTGGCAGGCTGCGGCAGCAGCACAGATACTGCTGCAGAAGCAGAGAGCACTGTAGCAGCTGTTGAAAGCACCGAAGCTGCAGAAGCAGAATCTACCGAGGCAGAAAGCACCGAGACTGCAGCAGAAGTGGAATCCAAAGGCACCATTACGGTAGCAGCAACTCCTGTTCCTCATGCAGAAATCCTGGAGGCAGCAAAAGATCTGATGGCTGCAGAAGGTTGGGACCTGGAAATCGTAGAATTTACGGATTACGTACAGCCTAACGAAGTAGTGGAGAGCGGCGATATGGATGCAAACTACTTCCAGCACGTGAATTACTTAAATAGCTATAATGAAGAAAAAGGAACGCACCTTGCAATCGCAGGCAAGATCCACTACGAGCCTCTTGGTGTGTATCCCGGCAAGCAGAGCGACCTCGACGCAATCACAGACGGCGCTGAAATCGCGGTTCCCAACGATACGACAAACTGTGCAAGAGCACTGCTGTTACTGGAGGCAGAGGGCCTGATCAAGCTGGATCCCGAAGCTGGTATCACCGCAACAGAGAATGACATCATTGAGAACCCTCACAACATCAAAATCGTTCCTCTTGCAGCGGAGCAGGTAGCTCGTACTCTGGCAGACGTTGACTTCGGTGTTATCAACGGCAACTACGCTATGGAAGCCGGTCTGACCAGCGCAGATGCAGTTGCTCTGGAGTCTGCTGATTCCGAAGCAATCCAGCAGTATGTAAATGTGATTGCAGTTAAGGAAGGCAACGAAAACAACGAAGGTGTACAGGCACTGGTAAAGGTTCTGAAATCTGATGAGATCAAAGACTTCATCAACGAGAACTATCAGGGCAGCGTTGTTCCCTACGACGGAGAATAATTTCCGCGAAGGACAGCTTTGAATCTGTAAAAGCGATGAACGAAATGAAATAATGGAACATTTTCGGTCTGTTGTGAAAACAGTGCCGATAGAAAACTGCTATCTGACGGGAAACTGCCGGGTGGCAGTTTTTTTATCGTATAGGAAACTTCGTTTCCATACGATAAAAATGCTCCGCGCACATTCTATCGTCCATGACAATTGCATGTTTGCAGAGCACGTATTCTATTATTTTACCTGAAAGGTAAGATGTGATATAATGAGCACGAAAGAAAAACAAGCGACGCCGAAGGCGGAATTTGTAATTAGGAGACTGGAATGAAACGATTTTTAGGATGGTTGGATCGCCGTTGGTACCTGTTTTTGGCAGGCGGCTGTATCGGCGCAGAGCTGCTGGTATTTTTGATTTTTCGGGAGAACAGCTATTTTACAGTGCAGGATAACCTCGATCTGTTTGTCGCGCACTTTCAGGTATTGAGCCACTCAAACAGCTGGTTTGCACACGGCGCGACGGTTCCGATGCTGGGCGGCATCAGCCGGGACAGCCTGAGCAGCGAATGGAATCTATACAATATTTTGTATACATTTATGCCGGTATTTTGGGCGTACCTGACGGGGTATTTTTTGAAAATCCTGATCGGGACAGGTTCTTTTGTGCTGCTGGCAAAGGATGTCTATCAGAAAGCGTATCCGCGGTACCGGGGAATCGCCTGGGCGGCTGGGCTGTGCTATGGACTTCTGCCGCTGTTCCCGGCATATGGAATCGCGTTTGCATCAATTCCGCTCGCAGTGCTTATTTTACGGCGGATCTATCGGAAAGAGGGAAAATGGTGGTATGCACTGCTTTTTGTCTACCCGTTTTTATCGTATTTTTCCTACTTCGGATTTTTCCTGCTGGCGTATCTGGTGTGTGCGGTTGTGATTGTGTCGATTCGAGACAAAAAATTCTGCGGTCGTCTGGCAGTCGCTGTGCCGGTGCTGGCGGCTGGCTATGTTTGCTTTGAATATCGTCTGTTTGGACAGATGCTGTTTTCGGATGTCAAGACGATACGGGAAACGATGGTAGAGAGCAATTTGAACTTTTCCGAGGTACTCGGTCAGATCAGGGAAGCGTTTTTGACGCCGGTGTTCCATGCGGCTTCCGACCATGCAGTTTTCGTGCTGCCGGTGTGCGTAATTGTACTCGTTTGGCAGCTGGTGGCGGCAGTTCAGAAGAAAAATCTGAAAAAGTTCAAAAGCAGCGCGCTTTTGTGGGTGCTCTTGCTGATCGTGTTCAATTGTCTGGTGTATGGATTGTATTTTCAGGGGGACTTCCGGGGATTGTTTGAAACGCTTCTGCCTCCATTAAAAGGTTTCCAGTTCAATCGAACCGTATTTTTCAATCCATTTTTATGGTATGCAGCGCTGTTTCTGGCATTAAAAGCGCTCTACGATACCGGAAAGCTTTTCTGGAGACGGATCGCAAATCTGGCAGCGTGCATTGCAGTTGCGGTAATTTTGCTCACGCCTGCGGTTTACAATGAATTTTACTGGACCTGCTACCATCAGGCGTACCGTGCAGTGAAGCATACAGAGGTCAATCTGTTGAACTTTCGGGAATACTACAGCACCGACCTGATGGAGGAGATCAAGGCGGATATTGATTATAAAGGAGAATATGCGGCCGGCTACGGATTGAACACCGCTGTGCTGGAATACAGCGGGATTTCCACGCTGGACGGCTATCTCGGTTTTTACCCACAGAGCTATAAGGAAGAATTTACGAAGCTGATCTGGCCTGCCTATGAGAGAGTGCCACAATGGCAGACCTATTACGGGGAATGGGGCGCACGGGCCTACCTGTTTGCCGGGAGCGGCGAGAGTATTTACAATCCTTACCGCAATCAGGAGCTGTCGGATCACCATTTATATTTAGACAGTGAACAGTTTGTAAAAATGGGCGGAAAATATCTTTTTTCCCGTTATGAGCTGGATAATGCAGAAGAGTTGGGCTTCACACTGCGGGGGATTTATTCGAACGAAAGTGCGCCGTATACAATTTACCTGTACGAAATTTGACAAAGTATTTGATACATGATATGATTGTGAGTAATGACCGCAGAGAGCGGTGCTGACAGATAAGGATAAGGGGGACATGTAAAATGCCGATCAGAATCAGCAATTATGCTGGAAAATTTGGATGGAACGCGAGAAAATATTTTCCCAGACTGGCATCTGAACTTTACCTGAAGCTTCAGTTTACGACCAGAGGAAAGGTACAGCAGGACTATATCGACTATTTTCTGAATGCACCGGAAATTCCGCATCCGCATGTAGTAAACCTGGAGACAATCAATCGCTGCAACTCGACCTGCGAGTTCTGTACGGCGAACAAAAATGCAGAAAAGCGCCCCTACGCCCGCATGTCGGAGGAGCTTTACTACAGCATTATTGATCAGTTAAGGGACTGGAACTACAAGGGACATCTGACCCTGTACGGAAACAATGAGCCTTGGCTGGATACCAGAATCGTAGAGTTCCATAAATACGCAAGAAAACAGCTGCCGGACTGCTTTATCTTTATGTCCACGAACGGACTGATCCTGGACATCGATAAGGTAAAATCGATCATTCCGTATGTCAACCAGCTGATTATCAATAACTACTGTCTGGACATGAAGCTGCATGACAACATTCAGGAGATCTACGATTATGTCAATGCGCATCCGGATGAATTCAAGGATGTTGATATCCTGATTCAGATGCGCTATCTGAAAGAAGTCCTGACCAACCGTGCAGGCAGCGCACCGAACAAAAAGGCGACCAGCAAGATTATCAAAGAAACCTGCCTGATGCCATTTACCGATATGTGGATCACGCCCAACGGCAAGCTGGGTATCTGTTGCTGCGATAACTTTGAAGTGACGGATTTCGGTAACCTGAACAATATCGCGTTGAAGGATGCATGGGACAGCGCGCTGTACAAACGGCTGCGTACTGCAGTAAAGGACGGCAGACAGAACTGGGAGTTCTGTAAACACTGTGACTTTATTGACACGAAGCTGCGCACGGACATTGCGAAAGAAGCAATGAAAGAAGCAGGATACGGCAAATACGCGAAATAAACGTCGGTTCCTGCGTAAAAGCAGCTGCGCAGCAGCAGAGCGCATCGAAGATGCAGCTTTGCGGATGACACGGACGAACTGCTCTGAAATTAAAAAGAAAAAACAGGCTGCAGCCTCTGACAGGAAACTATGTCGGAAAGGCTGCAGCCTGTTTTGGTTTTAGCAGGACGCAGAAACGGCGAAAGAAAACCGCTTTGCGCCTGGTTCTCTTTCGCCGTGTAATTCATGACAATAGAATGCTCAATGCTCGCAGAGCGTGCATTGAGCATTCTATTGTTCGTTTCTGTCTCAGTTTTTCGCTTCGTGATATTCTTTTTCCGTATTGACGTTCCAGATGTTGGAGCGGTCGCGGATACCGTTTACGATGTTGTGTACGACCTCGAAAGAGGTGCACATCGAATGGTCGATGTTGTTGTAGCGGTGCTGACCGTTTCTGCCGACACAGTAGAGGTTGTCGATGCCGTTGAGCCAGTGGATCAGAGTGTCGATTTCCTCGTAGGTGTCGAAGTAAGCGGGATAAGCTTTTTTAACAGATTCGGAATGCGTATCAAGCACGTCATCCTTGCTGTCGATCATGCCCATTTTGATGATCTCGTCCACAGCAAAGTCAGAAAATTCCTGATCGGACATATTCCAGAGCTTATCGCCTTCGTTGCAGAAGTATTCCAGACCGATCCATACGGTATGCTCGAGATCGACAACCATGTAAGGCGACCAGTTGTTGTAAATCTGGAAACGGCCGAGCTGTACGTTGCGGTCATGGACATAAACCCAGTTGTCCGGAACGATGTTGCCGACGGTTTTGATCTTGGTCTTGTTTTTCAGATTGAGCTTGCGCACCAGAACGCCCAGTGTGCGGTAATCACGGTAAGGAAGCCCTGCCGCAATTTTGGCTTCTTTTTCCGGAACGTCGTTCATACCGCCGACGAGATCGCGGATCGGCATGGAGGAAATGAAGACGTCAGCTTCTTCGCGGATCTTCTTGCCATCCTGCTCGTAGGTCAGAGCGACGATGTGGTCGTTTGCATCTTTTTCCAGACCGACAACCTTGCAGCCCTTTAAGATTTTACCGCCCAGCTTTTCGATTTCGGAAGCGGTTACGTCCCACAGCTCGCCGGGACCGAGCTTGGGATAGCGGAAGGATTCGATCAGGGAGGTTTCTACCTGATGAGCTTTTTTGGTCGGTACGATTTTCCAGAGGATGTCTTTTAAAATCGCAATAATGGAAAGTCCCTTTACGCGCTGTGCACCCCAGCTGGGATCGATATCCCTGGGATGACGTCCCCAGAGGTTCTCGGTGTAGTGTTCAAAGAACATGGAATAGAGCTTTTTGCCGAAACGGTTAATATAGAAATCCTCGAGGGAGTTTTCCGGGCGTTTGTGGATCAGGCTCGCGAGATAGCTGAAGCCGACCTGCATCGTCTGGAGAAAGCCCATGTTCATGAAAAGCTCAGGCTTTAACTGAATCGGGTAATCGTAGAATTTCTGGTCAAAATAAATACGGGACACGCGGTTACGGTTTAGCATAACGCGGTCTTCTTTCTGGGGATCAGGACCGCCCTTTTCCAGCGGAACGTCGCGCTGCAGCATGATATCGTCCGCTGCGGGAGCCCCCTGCATGGGAAGCATCTGTTCCCACCATGCATTTACTTCCGGAACCTTGGAGAAAAAGCGGTGACCGCCCATATCCATACGGTTTCCTTTATAGTTGACGGTCTTGGAAATACCGCCCATATGAAAACTCTCTTCAAATACAGTTACTTCGTACTCATCGGACTGCTTTAACAGTTCGTATGCCGCGGTAAGGCCGGCAGGGCCCGCGCCGATGATAAAGGCTTTTTTCATGAAACAGGATTCCTTTCTCTGATCTTGTACTTTCGGTAAGACATTATAATACGTCAATTATCTTTTATTGTAACATACATACAGGCGCTGTTCAAGCAGGAAATCAGACCGCAGTGGCAGTTCACCCGCGCCATTCGCAAAGCCGCGTCTTCGACGCTCTCCGCTGCTTCGCAGCTCATTTTTGCTCATAAAGTGGCGCTCCCTCCGTACCTTTTTGTAAGCAGATTTTCATGCGAGCATGAAATCTGCTTACAAAAGGTACGAGTGAACTGTAACCTGCAATGTTAAGACCGTGCTAAAAACCTAAAAAAAGGGACGCAAAATACACCTGAAGTCGACAGGAGATTGCAAAATGATGTATTTCAAATTCTTTTCGGAGGGGAAAAAGTTCTATATAATGAGATATGCAGTTTTGTATGACGAATAAAGCTGCATGGGGATTGAGCCGAAGGGCTCGTGATTTTGAGGATGTCCATAGCATGGACAGAAGGGAGATTGCATGAACAGCATCTTATTATCAACGCAGGAATGCGGCAGCCAGGAACTTCTTCAACTGACGGAAATGCTTTGCAGGGAACAGGATTTTCAGATCATTGTTTCAAGGGCGTTTCCCTTTATGGAAAAGGAAAGGAAAACAAAAACCGTAGAAAACAGGGCAGGCGATTTGTTGACAAAGCTCGGGTTTAAGGCGAATCTGAAGGGCGTTGTCTATTTGAAGGCAGCTGCGAGAATCGGTCTTGAGGACAGGGAAGAGCTGGAAGGCATAACGAAACGACTGTATCCGGCCATCGCAAAGGAATGCAGGACCTGTGCCGGCAGAGTAGAGCATGCAATCCGGCATGCCATTCATACGAGCTGGGAAAAGGGAGATGTCAGACAGCAGCGCATGGTGTTTGGATACGACAGGGAAAGTGGAAACCGTCCGACAAACGCGGAGTTTATCGCACGCATGATTGACTGTCTGGAACGGCAGGATCATCTCTTATATTCCTGATTCGTAACTGTTCCGTACCCTCACAGTTACCCCGATTCTTTCCTTCGGAAAATCAGATCTAATTGAATAAAAATGTTCAAAGGGGAACAGCGTTTGGCACAAGTTGCGCCAGAAACGGACTGTTCCCCTTTTATAGTGGACAGATATCCGCAGGCTTCGGGTTACGCTGCCTGGTCGGGGACGATACGTCAGGAACCATCCCCCAACCGGTCTGCAGTTTATGCTTTCTCACCCGATCCGATCTGCCAGCAGCATGTCGATCAGGCAGCGTGTGGCAGCACCGAGAGGACGGCCGGGATCCCGCACGAGGCAGATGTAGCGGTTTGGAATTTCCTCCGTAAGGGGAATCGAAACAATGCGCTTTTCGGAAAGTGCCTGGGCCGCCAGATCCTCCGGCATAAACGCAAGCCCCAGATTATGGCTGACAACAGGCAGCAGCAGGTCGGCGCTGGCAAGCTCGATATCGTAGTTGAGGGGAAGCCCGTGAGCGGCAAAGAAGTTCTCATAAAACTGATGGGACATGGTCGTCTCCGGCAGACCGGCGAGAGGATACTGTATCAGCTCCTGCAGGGAGATGGGCTTATCCCTGAGGGCGGAAAAACGGGGGCCGCCGACTAAAATGCTGCGAACGGGACGGAGCCGGATTGTGCTGTAAGGCTTTTCAATCTGCAGAGGGGTTGGAACAACAGCGACGTCGGTTCGCCCTTCCTTTAAATCGGAAAGCACGTGGGCAGTGGTTCCGTTGCTGATGCGGATTTTGACATCCGGATGCTCCTTCTGGAACAGTGCCAGCCGATCCAACAGCAGACAGTGGAGAGCGGTTTCGGTTGCTCCGACGCTGACTGCTCCACCGTGCAGGCCGAGGGAAAGGCCGAGCTCCTCTTCGCCTCGCAGGATGCGTTCACAGGCGGGAGCAACATATCGGTAAAGCATCTCGCCCTCCGGAGTCAGGGTGACGCCGTGACGGGAACGGATAAAAAGGCGGCAGCCCAGCTCGCTTTCTAAGTTCTGTATGCTCCGGGTCACGGACGGCTGGCTGGAAAGCAGCATGGTAGCAGCACGCGTGAAGTTTTTATATTTGGCAACATAATAAAAGGTCCTGTAGTAATCAAAGCTTGCAGACATGGAAAATCCTCCTGGGATCGTGAAAAAAATCACAGATTTTATTCAAAAGCAGACATAAAAGCAATTCTGTGATACGTTTTTGATATTACACACATATCAGATTTATATTTTTAAAAAAAAGGTAAATCTAGTATAATACGCACGGAGCAAATTGAAAAGCATTTATAACGTACATGCTCAAAACAGTAGAAAAGGAGGCATGTGAACATGGGGCAGTCCATTGAAGAAGTCTTAAACAGGCTTGTGGCTGTGGAAGACGCCGCTCAGCAGATGCAGGATGCGGTGGATGCACAGAAAAAGGAACTCGCTGCTCAGATGGAAGAAAAGAAAAAACAGTTTGACAGTATGCTGGAGTTAAAGACAGAACAGAAGACCGAAGAACTGGAAGCAAACATGGAGCACGAGAAGGCAGCCGCGCTGGAAAAACTCCGGGAGGAAACGAAAAAACAGCTTGCCGGAATGCAGCACAAGTATGATACAGAGCACGACAGGATTTCGGATGAAATTCTGCAGTCCATGATTAAGGATGTGAGCAGATGAGTTTATTTCGTTACAGCGGTCTGACGACGAAGGTACGGGCCATGAGCGGTGCGCTTTTGAGCAAAGAGGATTTTGACCAGATCAGCACCCTTGGCAATGTTCCTGAGGTTGTCGCATGGCTGAAAAAGAAGCCGTCCTATGGGAAGGTGCTCGGAAATGAAAATGAGAACACCATGCATAGAGGACAGGCGGAGGGAAGGATCAAACGTTCCTTCTACGCTGATTTTTCCAAGCTGTACCGGTTTTCCAACATGGAGCAGAGAAATTTTCTGGATACGTATTTCAGACGCTACGAAATCACCTGTTTAAAAAACATTGTACAGGCGATCCTGTCAGACAGCCCGACACTTGCGGATGTTTCCGATTATGAGGAAGCCTTTGCGAAGCATTCGGCATTTCCGTTAAAGAAGGCAGCGTCTGCAGATTCGATGGAGACGCTGGTCAGCGTCCTTTCGGATACTCCTTACGGGGATGTGCTGCGTAAGGTGGCAGGCAGCGGGTCCACAACCCTGTTTGACTATGAATTTGCATTGGATATGTTTTATTTCAGGGATCTCTGGAAACGTGTCAGAAAAGAATTGAAAAAAGAAGACCGGGAAGCAGTGCTGGAATCGGTGGGTGTTACAATCGATACCCTGAATCTGCAGTGGATTTACCGTGCCAAACGCTATTACGGGATGAAAGCGGCAGATGTCTATGCCCTGATCATTCCGGTGCATTACCGGCTGAACCTGGAGCAGGTCAAACGAATGGCGGAGGCGGAGAGCACAGAAGAAATGTTGAACTTCGCAAAAGAAACCAGGTATGGAAAATATCTGCAGGAAATGGAAAAACCGAATCTGGAACGGGTCGGCAGTATGATCCAGGAAAACGTACACCGTGCGCTGATGAGACAGAACCCCTATTCAGCTGCATGCCTGGAAGTCTATTTATATAGGAAAGAACAGGAAGTGCACAGGATCATCACGGCGATGGAATGCGTCAGATACGGTTTGCCGGCTGAAAAAATCAGAGAATACCTGGCATAAAGGAAGGTGCGGCAAAATTGATTGAAAAAATGAAATTTATCAGTGTGATCGGGCCAAAGGATCAGCTCGACACAGTAACCAGGCAGTATCTTTGCCGGTATGAGATACAGCTGGAAAATGCGATGGGCGAATTGAAGCATTTAAACAACATCACACCCAACGCAGAGTTGAACCCTTACCGGGAAGCAGCAGGAAGAGCAGCAGAGATTGCTGCACTTTATGGAAGCAAAGTAACGGCAGTGAGAGAAATGGATGTGGATACAGCCATGGAACGGATCACTGAAGTGCAGAACAGAATTCAAAAGGCAGACAGGGAGACAGATGCACTGGAAAAGGAACTGAAAAAGGAGCGGGGACTGCTGGATGCGGTCAGCCCCTATCAGGAGCTGCATTTTGATATTTCCAGAATCCTTCACTTTAAAGAAGTAAGATTCCGTTTCGGCAGACTTCCAGTCGGCTACTATGAGCGTTTAAAAACCTACGCATACGACGATGCCTGCACGATTTTTGAAAAATGCAAGGAGACGGAGGATTATGTTTGGGGCGTTTATTTCGTTCCGGCGGCAGAAGCCAAAAAGGTGGATGCGATTTATGCTTCTCTCCATTTTGAACGGATTCATCTGGAGGATGCCTATGAGGGTACCGTTGATGAGGCCTGTCGGGAATTAAAGGAAAAAACAGATGCCCTGGAGCAGCAGATCACAGCAGTGAGAGCAGAGCTTGCAAAAGAATTAAATGGGATGTCAGAATCGATCTCTGCTGCAAGCAAGACCCTTGCGTATGAATCCAAGCTGTTTGATGTCCGCAAGCTGGCGGCATTTACCAAGGCGAAAAACGAAACCTTCTTCATCCTCTGTGGATGGATGGAAAACAAGGAGGCAGATCTGCTGAAAAAGGAGCTGGAAGAGGATCCGGATATTTTCTGTACACTGGAAGAAAATCCGGACAGAAGAGTTTCAATCCCTCCGACTCGTCTGAAAAACCCGAAGCTGATCAAGCCGTTTGAAATGTTTATCCAGATGTATGGCCTGCCGAACTATCAGGAATTTGACCCGACACTGTTCGTGGCGTTGTCCTATTCGATTATCTTCGGTGCAATGTTCGGTGATGCGGGACAGGGTCTGGTGCTGTTGATCGGCGGATATTTATTGTACCATTTTAAAAAGATCAACCTGGCAGCAGTTCTTTCGAGCTGCGGATTCTTCTCTACAATTTTCGGACTCCTCTATGGCAGTGTATTTGGCTTTGAGGACTGGATCCCGGCGCTTTGGCTGCGCCCGACGGAGGCAATGACGAATCTGCCGGTGATCGGAACACTCAATACCGTATTTGTTGTGACGATCACCATCGGTATGGGACTGATTCTTCTGACGATGATTTTCCATATGATCAATTCCCTCAGGGAGAAAAGGCCCGGAGAAGCACTGTTTGATACGAACGGACTTGCAGGCTTTGTATTTTACGGTGCAGTTGTTGCAGTCATCATGCTGTTCATGACCGGACATACCATTCCGGCAGCAGGCGTTTTGGTTGTAATGTTTGTAGTACCGCTTTTGGTCATCGTATGCAAGGAGCCGCTCAGTGCCCTTGTGGAAAAGAAAAAGTATCAGGATGAAAACGGACCGGTGATGTTCGTGGTGCAGGGCTTCTTCGAATTATTTGAAGTATGCTTAAGCTATTTTTCCAACACCCTGTCCTTTGTCCGTATCGGTGCATTTGCAGTCAGCCATGCGGCGATGATGCAGGTGGTTATGATGCTGGCAGGCGCAGAAAACGGACAGGCGCCCAACGTGATCGTTGTGATCGTCGGCAATCTGGTTGTAATGGGTATGGAAGGTCTGATCGTAGGCATTCAGGTACTCCGTTTACAGTATTATGAATTTTTCAGCCGCTTCTACAAAGGGGACGGCAGAAAATTTGAACCCTATTTATCAAAGGAAGAAAACATTTAAGGAGGTCATTTGTCATGACAAAAGTTTTATTATTCGCAGCACTTGTAGCTTGTATCGCAGTTCCGTTCCGTGTATTTGTAAAAGGGGAACAGACAAAGCACAGATATAAAACAACCCTGGCATTAAACGGCGTAATGTTCTTTGGACTGATGCTTTTTACCGGCGTTATGATGTTCTCCGGCAACGCATTTGCAGCAGAGACTGCTGAAACTGCAGCAGTTGCAGCAAGCAGCACAGCAACCGGTCTCGGTTATATTGCAGCCGCACTTTCCATCGGCATGTCCTGTATCGGCGGTGGTATCGCCGTAGCGAGTGCAGCAAGCGCAGCACTTGGTGCAATCAGCGAAGATTCCTCTATCCTCGGTAAGTCCCTGATCTTTGTAGGTCTGGCCGAAGGTGTCTGCCTGTATGGTCTGATCATCGCCTTCATGATCATTGGTAAGCTTTAATGAAAATGTATCTGATCAGCGACAACATTGATACCTGGGCAGGAATGCGGCTGGCAGGAGTAGAAGGTGCGGTGGTCCACGAGAAACAGGAGCTGAAGGCAGAAATCGACAAGGTGCTTGCCGATAAGGAAATCGGCATCCTGCTTTTGACGGAAAAATTCGGAAAGGAATTTCCGGATATCATCGATCATATCAGGTTGGAGCGGAAGTTACCGCTGATTGTGGAAATCCCGGACAGACACGGCACAGGCCGTGCACCGGATTTCATCACATCTTATGTGAATGAAGCGATCGGAATCAATATCTGAAAAAGAGCTGCATAGGCGCAGCATCTTTTAGGAGATATTTCGGAGGAGACCATGACAATAGACGAAAAGCTGCAGCATTTTATGGATGTGACCACAGAAAAGGTCAATGCAGAAAATGCCAAACAGATGCAAGAATATGAGCAGGGACTGGAAAAGGTCTATGAGGATTACAAAGAGACGGCCCTGCGCAAATCCGAGCTTGCACTGAAGTTAAAAGAAGAAAGCTTAAAGAAGCAGATGAACGCAGATCTGGCAGCAGAACAGATCCTGATCCGGGAACAGACCGGAAAGCTCCTGCGTGAGCTGGATGAAAAGCTTTCTTCCGAAGTAAAGGGAAAGCTGGAACGCTATATGGCGACCAGCGCATATGAAACCTATCTGGTAAATCAGGCGCGTGAAATTGTGAAATTTGCAGATGGAGACGACGTGACCGTTTATATCGATCCGGAGGATATCTGCCATAAGAATGCGATTTCTGCAGGTGCAAACGTAGCCGTTACTGTGAGTGAATACAGCTTCGGCGGAGGCGTGCGTGCGGTAATTTCCAAACGCGGCATACTGATCGACCAGTCCTTTGATACGAAACTGAAGGAAGCTTTTGATGGAAAGGAGGCGAGCCTTAGATGGAAAACTCGTTAAGTATTTATGGAATCAACGGCCCGCTGGTCACTGTCAAAGGTAAGACAGATTTAAAGATGAGCGAGATGGTATACGTCGGCAAAGAAAAGCTGGTCGGTGAGGTGATCCGTCTTTCTCCGGAGCTGGCGACGATTCAGGTATTTGAAGAGACGTCCGGTTTAAAGCCCGGAGAGCTGCTGTATCCGACGGGCGCAACACTTTCTGTTACCCTGGCACCCGGCATCGTGTCCAATATCTTTGATGGTATTGAGCGCCCCCTTGCCGAAATTGAGAAAAAATCCGGTAAATATATCGACAGAGGCTTCTCTATGGATTCTCTGGATACTCACAGGAAATGGCAGACGAAGCTGTGTGTAAAGCCCGGAGACAGAGTGTCCGGCGGTACGATTATTGCAGAGGTACCGGAAACTCCCGCCATTGTGCATAAGGTAATGGTGCCTCCCGACGTGGAGGGTATAGTGGAAACAGTTGTTCCGGACGGTGAGTATACGATCAACGATACGATCGTAACTCTGCTGTTAAAGGATGACAGCGTAAAAGAGCTGACCATGACCCAGAAATGGCCGATCCGTATTCCCAGACCGAATCAGAAACGACATCCGGCATCCCGCCCGCTTGTAACCGGACAGCGTATCCTGGATACCCTGTTCCCTATCGCAAAGGGCGGCACTGCGGCGATCCCCGGCGGTTTCGGTACCGGTAAGACCATGACTCAGCACGCAATCGCAAAATGGTCTGATGCAGATCTGATCGTTTATATCGGCTGCGGTGAGCGAGGAAACGAGATGACGGAGGTTCTGGAGGATTTCTCCAAGCTGATCGACCCCAAGTCCGGAAATCCCATGATGGACCGTACCGTTCTGATCGCCAATACCTCCAACATGCCGGTGGCTGCCCGTGAGGCGAGCATTTACACCGGTCTGACACTGGCAGAGTATTATCGTGATATGGGCTACCATGTAGCGATCATGGCAGATTCCACCTCCCGTTGGGCAGAGGCACTGCGTGAGCTGTCCGGACGTCTGGAAGAAATGCCGGCAGAGGAAGGCTTCCCGGCATATCTGGCGAGCCGTCTGTCTGCGTTCTATGAAAGAGCCGGTATGGTAGAAAACTTAAACGGCACTGAGGGAAGTGTTACGATCATCGGTGCGGTATCTCCGCAGGGCGGCGATTTTTCTGAGCCCGTTACCCAGAATACGAAGCGTTTCGTCCGCTGCTTCTGGGGGCTGGATAAAAACCTGGCATATTCCCGCCATTTCCCTGCGATCAACTGGCTGACCAGCTACAGCGAATACCTGCCCGATCTGGCGAGCTGGTATGCAGATAATGTAGGCTCTGATTTTATTGATGACAGAAATCAGATGGTAGCGATCCTGAACCAGGAAAGCAGTCTGATGGAGATCGTAAAGCTGATCGGCAGCGACGTTTTGCCGGATGATCAGAAGCTGACTCTGGAAATTGCCAGAGTTATCCGTCTGGGCTTTTTGCAGCAGAACGCATTCCATCCGCAGGATACGTCTGTGCCCCTTGCAAAGCAGCAGAAGATGATGGAGACAATCCTGTATCTTTACGAGAAATCCAAAGCACTGGTATCCATGGGGATGCCCATGTCCGTGCTGAAAGAAGATAAAATTTTTGACCGGGTAATTTCCATTAAATACGATGTGGAAAATGACCGGCTGGACAAATTTGATGATTACAAAAAGGCAATCGACAAGTTCTATGACGACGTGATTGCACGCAATGCATAATGGAGGGGAAAAACGATGGCAATTGAATATTTGGGATTAAACAGTGTCAACGGCCCCTTCGTCGTGCTGGAGGGTGTTAAGGGCGCGGCTTATGATGAGATCGTGGAGATCGTTGCAGACGGTAAGGAAAAAAAGCTTGGCCGTATCGTAGAGATCAACGAGGACAAGGCGGTTGTACAGGTGTTTGAAGGCACAGATAACCTTTCCTTAAAAAATACCCATACAAGACTGACCGGACATCCGATGGAAATCGGGCTGACGGATCAGCTCCTTGGCAGAACCTTTAACGGTATCGGTGCCCCGATCGACAATCTTGGTGAAGTTGCAGCAGAAAAATATGCAGATGTAAACGGAAAACCGTTAAATCCGGTATCCAGAGAATATCCTCGTAACTATATCCGTACCGGTATTTCTGCGATCGACGGTCTGACGACCCTGATCCGCGGACAGAAGCTGCCGATTTTCTCCGGAAACGGTCTGCCTCATGACCAGCTGGCTGCACAGATCGTGCGTCAGGCATCTCTGGGAGATAACTCCGATGAGAAATTCGCAGTTGTATTTGCTGCGATGGGTGTAAAATATGATGTTGCAGAATATTTCCGCCATACCTTTGCAGAAAGCGGGGTATCCGATCACGTTGTCATGTTCCTGAACCTGGCAAATGACCCGGTTGTAGAACGTCTGATCACACCCAAGGTAGCGCTGACGGTAGCAGAATATCTGGCATTTGAGAAGCATATGCACATCCTTGTTATCCTGACGGATATGACCTCCTTTGCAGAGGCGATGCGTGAGGTTTCTTCGAGTAAGGGTGAAATCCCGTCCAGAAAAGGGTATCCGGGTTATCTGTATTCCGAGCTGGCGACGATTTATGAACGTGCGGGTATTGTAGAAGGAATCGACGGTTCCGTAACGCAGATCCCGATTCTGACCATGCCCAACGATGATATCACACACCCGATCCCCGACCTGACCGGTTATATTACAGAAGGGCAGATCGTTTTGGATCGTGCGCTGCATGGACAGGGGGTATACCCTCCGGTCAATGTACTGCCCAGTCTGTCCCGTCTGATGAAGGATGGTATCGGTGAGGGCTATACCAGAGCGGATCATCAGGCTGTCGCAAACCAGCTGTTTTCTTCTTACGCAAAGGTGGGCGATGCGAGAGCACTGGCGAGCGTTATCGGTGAAGATGAGTTGTCTGCGCTGGATAAAAAATACCTGGCATTCGGTAAAAAGTTCGAGAAATACTTCGTCGGTCAGCGGGAGGATGAAAACAGAACCATTATCGATACCCTGGAGATCGGCTGGAGCCTTCTGCGCATGCTGCCCAGAGAAGAACTGGATCGCGTGGATACAAAGATCCTGGACGAGTATTATGACAAACAGGGTCGCGTACTGGAATAAGGAGCGTTATCTATGAATACAAACGCATTTCCTACAAAAGGTAATCTGATGCTGGCGAAAAACTCCCTGACGCTTGCAAAGCAGGGCTATGAGCTGATGGATAAAAAACGGAATATCCTGATCCGGGAGCTGATGAATCTGATCGAAGAGGCGAAAACGATCCAATCAGAGATTGACGCTACGTTTACGGAGGCATACCAGGCGCTTCAGCAGGCAAATATAGAGGTGGGCATTCATTCTGTGCAGGAAATTGCAAAAGCGATTCCTGCAGAGGATTCTGTGCGTATCAAAACCAGAAGCATCATGGGCACAGAGATCCCGCTGGTAAGCTGCGAGGAGGAGAAAAAAATCCCCTATTACGGCTTTTATAATTCCAGTGAGTCGGTGGATGCTGCCCGGGAAAGCTTTTTAAAGGTAAAGGAGCTGACTGTCCGCCTGTCTATGGTGGAAAACTCCGCCTACCGTCTTGCAATGAATATCCGCAAGACGCAGAAGCGTGCAAACGCCCTGAAAAATATAACGATTCCATCTTATACGATTCTCGTAAAGGATATCAGCAACGCCCTCGAAGAAAAAGAACGTGAGGAGTTTACACGTCTGAAGGTCATTAAGAGAAATATGAACCACTAAAGCAGCTTGCCGGAAGGATATCTGGAATCGCTGTCATAGTAGAAAACGTCTGCAGGAAGCTGGTAGCAATCCCGCTTTTTGCGGGCGTTTTTCTATGTTGTTCCATTTCATTCGTAGTTTTCCGGATGCGGCTTCCATGCCTGCAGGAGAATCTGTAGACAAACCTTGCGTTTACGCCTGGCAAAAAAAGTTTTAAAAAGCTGTTGACAGAACAGAAAAACGCTGATAAAATATCTTTCTGTTGCGGCAAACGGCTGTAACATGAACTTCTAAAAAAGTTCAAAAAGTGCTTGACATCGACAAACAGTCCTGATATACTTTATGACTGTTGCGGCGAACGAAAGCAACACGGATTTCTAAAAAGAAATTCAAAAAAATAAAAAACTGCTTGACATGAACAGAAAGTTCTGATAAAATAATGAACTGTTGCTGCAAGTGATGAGCAACCAGGTTTCGAAAGAAACTTGAAAATAAAATGAAAAAAGTTCTTGACAAACAGAACTGCTTATGATAAACTAAATAAGCTTTCTGAGAAACAGAACAAATGTTCTTCGAAAAGAAATACTTCTTGAGAAGAACAGCACCTTGACAAATAAACAGTAATGCAACCCTGAAAATTCCAAACAGAACAAAAAGTTCTGAGAGAAATTTCAGAGAACAAAAACCTAAAACAACAGTAGAACGGTAAAATTAGCCAGACTGATTTTGACCGGACAAACTTAAACATGAGAGTTTGATCCTGGCTCAGGATGAACGCTGGCGGCGTGCCTAACACATGCAAGTCGAACGGAGCTGCTTTGATGAAGTTTTCGGATGGATTTAAAACAGCTTAGTGGCGGACGGGTGAGTAACGCGTGGGTAACCTGCCTCACACTGGGGGATAACAGTTAGAAATAGCTGCTAATACCGCATAAGCGCACAGTTCCGCATGGAACAGTGTGAAAAACTCCGGTGGTGTGAGATGGACCCGCGTCTGATTAGCCAGTTGGCGGGGTAACGGCCCACCAAAGCGACGATCAGTAGCCGGCCTGAGAGGGTGAACGGCCACATTGGGACTGAGACACGGCCCAAACTCCTACGGGAGGCAGCAGT
>ERZ894191.256-NODE-256-length-47485-cov-16.277377_pt1 | contig 47485 bp, 36 predicted proteins | sample MGYA00380282_ERZ894191 | MGnify/ENA primary metagenome ERZ894191 (study PRJEB32331, sample SAMN06328485) | human gut metagenome | biome: human gut microbiome; feature: stool | host: Homo sapiens | collected 2013-02-21 ...
CGCCTTTTGAAGTTTATTTTGATATATCGTTGCATTTGACTTGACAATTCAAGCTTAAAAATATTTTTCAAAGTAAATTACCGCCATTTGCTTATGAAAAGGTAGAAATCTTCATTAAAATAAGGACTATATTAATGCGAGACGTTTTATGAACTCTTATCCTAAAAAGAACTTCTCTCAACAATATATCTTTCACCTTATGGGTATTGTAACAATGGATAATAGATATGTATTTCATAATTTTGTCCTATGTATCCGCAAGTCAAAAAAATGTGATAATACATTAACGGTATATCGCATTCGGATAAGAGTTCATTAAAGGAGGCTGACAACTTTGTGAAAAATATAATAAGTGGTCAAAATGGAGTTTTCGTCATTTTCAATAACCGCAGAAACCGCATAGGTAAGCCGATGATGAAAGGTAATTTTGAAAATACACAATCTAAGTATAATAAAGCGTCATTTATCTTACTTAGATTGATATTTTGAATTTTACCCCCTACAAACGACTTACCTATGCGGTTTCTGACATTGTGCATTTTGACGAATGTGTTAATTTGACCACTTATTGACCACTTATGGTTTTATTGTTGATATTGCACATATGCTTTTTTAATATATTGCCATTTATGTTTCTTAAATTATTTTACTGTCAATGAGTTAAGTCCCTTCACTGTTACGGTATAAGTTCCGTCATCGGCTATTGATATTGACATTCTGTCTGAATTCTTATATAGCTCCGCATCAAATTTAATATCAACAACATCATCACCTACCACTCGTATTTTTTTTTGTTTGTCTTTTTCGTAGAGTAGCTTGAAATAGATAGAGTATCTTCCCCATCACCGACTATTCCCTTTTTTACTGCATTATCAATGATAACTTGTCTATCCGAAGGTGCTTGAATTGTATTTTCGATTACTTCATTAAGTGTGTATTTCGTATTCTTTTTATTGATATTGTCAATCATAAAATCTTTGTATTTGACCGCCGATTCTATTTGTTGTATAGGTTCGTCCGAATAGGTTTTATTAAGTGCTTTTGTAATATAACTATTTTACTCATATCTTCTCTTGATACCAACATATTCTTGTATGCATATGCAGTATTGTTGGTATTAAGTATTCCTGAATTCAATACAATATTCAAATATGGTTGTGACCAATTGTCCCAACGGTTTGTCCAATAATCACGATTAGGCATATCATCATTAAGATTATCCGATGGAATATCGTTTAACTTATCTTTCATATAAACTGTCTAAGATGACAGATAACATAATTAAATCTATAAAAAAGAACAGACTAAATCCTTTTAGGGTTTGTTAGTCTGTTCTTGAACTTTAATTAAAATTGAAACATGGTATAACCATGTTTCAATAACCTTCATATCTTATATTTTTATTATAACATACATAGAAATGAAGTCAACAACTTTTTTTTAGTATTTTAAAAAATTTTCATATAATTTCTTTATATTGTGTCCCACTGCTTATATTCCTCTAAACGATGAATAAATCCACTGAATTGAGGAACGGTAAAATCTAATTCTCGATATTTTACAGGATAAATAATACCTTTATTAATCAGCTGTGCTCTGGCAGTTGAAATAGAATTAATTGATTTTTTCATTATTTCCGCAATGTTTGCAATAGTACAAGGTAATTCGCCACATTTAACCATCGCAAATATAAATTTCTTTTCGGCAGCCGAACAACGCTCATAACGTAGTTTAAAAAATCCTGTATCCAATTTTTCAAAAAATTCTTCAAGATTATTTTCAACATCAATATCTGAAATCACTTTAGAATCTACATTTTGAAATACAATTTGACATAACTGTTGAATAAAGAACGGATAACCTTCTGTTACTTCTATTATTTTGTTAATAGCTTTATCACAGTATTTTACATTAAATTGTTTAATAGGCATCTCTATTGCTTTAATAGCCTGTTCTCTTTCTAATGAATCAATTTCTTTATAAATAAAAAGTCTTTCCGAATAAGACTTTTCTGATGAAAGCATTGAATAAATTTTAGGTAAGCCTGCTGCTATAATCATAATAGGATAACCTAATTGATTAGTTCGGTGTATTGCTGCAATTAAAGCACCTAAATTTTCAGATTTAATATACTGTATTTCATCTATAAAGAAACAGATAGGTATTTCAGCTTTTGCTGCTGCTTCTCCTAAAGAGGTAAATACATCAGTAAGACTTTGTGTTAGATTATTCGTTTTATATAAATCTTTTTCTTCAAGTGATAAAGAAAATGTATTATCGTTTGGATCAAAAGATACAACCAAAGATTTAATCGCATCTAATGGTTTTTTTATTAAATTTTTAAACTTTTCTTTAACACTTATTTGTCTTAAAAAGGCTTGCGAACAAGTGGCTATTTGCGAAATAAAATCATTTCGTTCCGCTACTTCAATATGTTTACAAAAAATATTCTTTTCTTCTGCGATTTCTTGTAACCTGTTTATAAGAACGGTTTTACCTACCCCTCTTAATCCACTAAAAATAACTGATTGAGTTGGAATATTTAATGTTAATGCTGTAAACATATTTGTTACATTTTCAATATCTTCATCTCTACCGGCTAAGTATTGAGGTCTTACTCCTGCACCCGGTCTATATGGGTTGATTTTAAACATAAGCCATTCCTCCTTTATTTTATATTATACCACATAGAAACGCAACAAACAAGTTTTTACCGTATAAATACGCAAAAATAATACGATAAGTTTAAAACTTACCGTATTATTTGAAATCAAAATTTACTTTGCTTTTTTAAATTTTACAACTCTGACAATATTAAATATTTGTATCTCATCATTTTGAAGCGGATTTTTACCACATATTGGACAACGTATATCCTGATTAGCACCTTCACCATCTTGATCATATCCTGTCCAACTTTTATCAGTTTTAAATACAACTGCATTTTTCTCGCATTCTGTTATATCTACACTAATAGAGCAATCCGAACCATATGCATCAGATACACTGATGATAAGTTGTTTAATTTCAGATCCACATTTTTCGCATTTCATTTTCTTACTCTCCTTTTATCCAATTTTTGAACGCAAAACTTGCAGTATTGCATATCCGCTATGATAAATATATATAAATTACAACTAATCTATATAAATCTATACTGTGTCTCATCTCACGATTAAGACTTTCTACTTCAACGTGTCTGATTTTGCCGTAGCTACTTTCATTTGTTACGACACTCCATAGACGTAAATTCCCTAATAGCGATAGGTACATAGTTATATAATTCTTTTAAGTGAATTTATATAACTTCATAATTTGCTAAATTTATACTTGCATTGTAATCTCGGTCAATAACCAGACCACAAACATCACATTTATACATTCTGTCCGAAAGTTTTAAATCTTTCTTGATATTTCCACAACAACTACAAGTTTTACTACTTGGATAAAACTTATCCACTTGAATGAATTCAATTCCATTTAGTTTTGACTTATATTCAATCTGTCTTTTGAATTCATAAAATTTTTGTTGTTGTATTGCTTTTGATAAATGTTTATTTTTCATCATTCCACTTACATTTAAACTTTCCATAACTATTCGAGATGGTTTGGTTTTCACTAATAGACTTTACATCCCAATACCCCATTTTATATTTATGACCGTTTTGTAATATAATTTTTTCTAAATTCTTTGAACCTTTTAAGACATTTATATTAGTAAGTTTGTCCATATCCAAAAAATTTTGAACAATTTTAATATCATTCGGTTTAATATCTTTAAATATCTGTTTCAACTCATTTAAAGAATTAACATCCATAACAGCCATATATTATGATAAAACTATAATTTTTCTCTTTCATATCACAAAACATCTTTTTCATAAAGCTCACCTTTTATTGTTTTTAATACCTCATTCATAATATATCCGCTTTTTCATTGGTTCTGTATTTTTATTTGTTCACCTTGAATTAACGGATAGCATATAAGTTTATCTGAATTCAAATTTTCTTTATTCATATCAACACCTGTAATTTGATGATTTTCATAAGCGGTGTAATAATATATTCCCTTGTCACCGTTGCAACAAGAAGTGTAAATAGTGTATTCGAACTTACCGTCTGTAACTTCACAACAGCCTTTTTGCTGTTCAACCGCACCAAGAATATGAAAAAACTGACTTACACTTTCCGATTCAGTTTCTCCCGACAATGAATTTGTTTTCACGAATGCCGCTCTTACGAATCTTGACTGTGACGATAAATCACCTGGCAAGCCGATTGCTCCCATACCACGACTGTACATATTCAAATTCAAGTTATCCGAAAAATTGTTTTTAGGTGATTTCGGTGACAAATTCATATAGTTGTTAAGATTAAACATCTGCTTGTCAAAAGGCGGATTGTTCGTAAGCACACCGACAGGATTGTCATAAATTTTTATACCGTCTTTAATAGATTCAACAGTTATTGCCTCGTTTTTATCGGCGATTATCCAATGTAACTGTGCCAAAGACATTTTTTCGTTAAAAGGAACGTTCGTTATATTAATTTTTCCAATCAACTCCCTTGCCTCTTTTACACTTGTACATTTACCCAAAATATACGGTATAAATTCAAATTGCGCGATATTATCCTTACCGTCAATCACTTCTTTATAATCCGCATTGCCGACAAAGTTAAGTCCTGCCATACCAAGACCTTTTTCATTAATTGCATCATAATAAAGCGGATAATTTTCGGCAATATGAGCCATCCCTATCATCGCGTAATGAGTTTCCATTATGCCCATATTTTTTAGATTGAATTTATAATTTCGAGGTGTTATCGTAATTTCTTCACCATATGAAAATTCATAATCAAGCGTTCTTCCGAAATAAAAATCTTTTGTTTTATACGTTGCTGCAGTACACATAAAATATTACCTCCGATAAATTATTTACTTATATTATAACACAAGACAACCCAAAAATTTCAGGTTGTCTTGTGAATTTTTTGTTAATTTGCTTTTATGCCGACTTTCATATTGTCAATGTCGGTTGCCCAAGTAAAGTTCTTTTCAACTCTTACCGCCAAGACTTCCATTGCATTAAAATCTGTTGCATTTTCAAAAGGCAAATCTGTTATTTTAGCTGTTTTACTGCCGTCAGAGATAGTGGCGTTGCATACTTTTTTATCAAAGTCAGCCTCAATAACCACGTTATAAACAGTGTCTTTATTAAAGCCTGTACCTACGTCCTTCCAATCTGTTTCAAGAAGTCCGTTTGCTATTCCGCCGTTTGCTGAATATTGCAATTCCGCACCTTTTTGGGTTTTCAATGCAAAGAATGTATTTTTTGATGAATCGGCAAATCTCAATTCACCGTATGACTGTCCGCCTGTACACTCGCCGACTTTCCAATCAAGCTCAATTCTTACCGTACCGTTCATTTTATACGGAAGATTATAAATTGCATTTCTGTTTCCTTTTGTACTGTCCTCAAAATGCATTACTTTGCCGTTTGTTCCTTGTGCTACCGCGATATTTGCCAGTTCACCGGGCTTTTTCGTACCTGCCCATTCAAGTTTATCGCCTATATTATACTTTTCATAATCTTCGTTTATATACATTTTCCACGCTACATTATTAGAATCTGTATATTCCGTATAGTCCGCCGTTGCCAATAGGTCAGGTTCTTCTGTCGGAACCGGTGTTTCAATTATTTCCTGATCTTCCTCTTTACCGTCTTTTAATGCAGCAGCATATTTTGCGGCATTTGCTTTATCATAGAATTGTACAGATCCGATATATATTAATCTGTTGTCTGCGTCCCACTCAACCCTTTTACCGATAGATTCAGCCATAACTCTAAGCGGTATCAATGTTCTGTCTTTTACTACTTGTGCCGGAACGTCCATTTCAAAAGGAATATCATTAATCGTATATTCGCTCTTATCCAAAGTCATATTTACTTTATATCCGTTTCCAGAAAGTGTAACAGTCCTTGTCGAGTCATTATATCCAACGTCCGTACCCAAGCTTTCAGCGATAAATCTAACCGGTACTAATGTTCTATCATCAACAATTATCGGTGTAACGTCACTGTTTTCTGTATCAATTTGTACAATATTATTGCCGACATAGGCATTTGCACAGTCAACTGCCAATTTTACACTTAATGCACCTGTTTTTGCGTTAATGTCATAGGTACCGTGCGAACCTGTCAAATCAGGGTTTGTGATTTTTTTGCCGTCTTTTATAACATATCCCTCAAACATAGGTACTTTTGTTGTTTCAGCACCAAGATAATAGCTTAAATTCGGCGGTTGATTGTAGTGGTTATTTTGTACCGCAACAGACGCTCTGTAATATGAATCATGCATTAATGTATTCAATTTATATGATGTAGGAATTGAAGTCGAGTATATTCTTATTTCCTTTTCATCTGCGGTTTTCCATACAATTTCTTCACGCCAGTCACCGAACAAATCCGCACTTATACAAGGTACTGCCTTTGTACCGCTGTTTGACGCGCAACCATCTGCCGTCATAAGCACGTCAACAGACTTGTCCTCCCAGTTATATTTTGATACGGTTGTACCGTCAAGCAATTCGCTAAGTAAATCACCGTCCCAATAAACCTTGAAATTCATCGGAATAGTTACATCGCTGTCAACAGTACCGTCAATTTTTCTGAACTTAAAACCATTCCATGTATCAGCTATATTTTCACCGCTGATATTGGCAGGAATTGTTGCAGTTGAGCCCCATACTTCAAAGCCTTTGTGTATAGGGTCTATATCCGCCGAACGACTTCTACCTGTATCTTTATTTTTGCTGTAACCCCATTGAACTTCACCTGTTCTTGCATCGTGATACTCGATATTTGCCATAAGCTGTGATGTTTCGTGACAAGCCCACGTCATATAGCCGTTAAAATCGGGATCTGTTTTTGCAACATCAAACGCATCTCCATGAGCCAATTTTTGAGCATTGCCGTCATTATCATATACCTTTACGGCATACATTTCACTTCCGTCATGGTCAATAGCCATAGGTCCGGACAATATTTCGTCTTTTCCGTCAAAATCAACGTCTACCGTTACAAGATTATGGTTGCACGCACCCCATATACTGTTTACATCATCTTTGTTTTCGGTATTGTGTACCCAATCTTCTTTAAACTTTCCGTCCTCAATATGCCATGCTGCCGCTCTTACGTTATCCCACGCACCACGCACCATAACAACACTCGGTGTTACACCGTCAAGATATGCCAAGCCGAAAAGATAGTGGCTTGCTCTCTTTGTAAGACGTCCTGTATCACTGTATCTGTATGACCAGTCCGAAAGCGGTTCTTTTGACGGCTTTAGGTCTGTTCTGTCTGTTTCCTCACCTGTTTCGCCGTCATATATCGAAAGAAATTCAGGTGTTGAAACTATGTATTGTCTGTCCTTAAATATTGCCAAATTGCTCTCCGACTTTGAATAATCGGTTATTCCGTCACCGTTCGTATCGCCTGTTGTATTGCCTTTTCCGTCTGTTGTACCCTCGAACGAACGCATTATAACTTCTGCTTTTCCGTCGCCGTCCATATCATATGCAAGGAAGTTTATATCTACTTCATTAATTTCGTTAGGACCTATATCGATTGTCCACATATGTGTACCGTCTGTTTTGTATGCTTCGATAACAGGATATGATGTTCTTGTATTAACGTCCATACTCGGCACTCGTCTTAACAAAATTTCGTATTCTCCGTCACCGTCAAGGTCTGCAACCGCACCGTCATCAATGTTGTATCCTTCACGTTCCGTTACTTTAAAGCCAATATAATTTTTATCCCATGCCGTAGTCGTATACTCTACTCCTGTTTCTTCACCGTTCTCTACTTCTTTTAAAGTATACTCTGCATTTGTACTCGCTCCGGTATGGAAAAAGTTTGTCGTAGTTATCGGCTTGTCATTCAGCTTTTCACCGCTACAATAAAGATTGTATGTCAAGCTGTTTGAATCCGTACCTAAAAAACGCCAGCTTACAAGCGTTCCGTTTTCTCCCGGTACTGCCACCAAACCTCTTGAAAGATTTTCAAACTGTCTTTCATTTTTTGGTCTTTGCTCATACAATTTTTCTGTATCGGCACGTTGTTCTTGATTTACTTCCGCCTCATAATGACCGAGTGTAAAACCGTCGGAATCATTATATGCGTCAAATTTTGCAAACGCACTTGCACTGCTTGCAAGCATTATCGCAGAAACCACCGCTGAAATCACACGAATTTTGTTCTTCTTCATCTTCATAACACTTCCTTCATAATTTATTTATATTTAGAATTATATCACAAATATTTCGTGTTGTACAGACTTTTTTTGTGCAAATTCATTATTATTAAAGTGATTATAAGTGTTATAGGAAAAACAGTGGCGGCCAAAATGCCCATTTTCAAATTGTCGCCAAGCATACCTGCTATTTTACCTGCAAATGTAGGACCTCCTGCACAACCTACATCTCCGGCTAGCGCAAGGAATGCGAACATAGCCGTACCTCCGCCTTTTATAGAGGTGTATGTTCCGGGCCAAAGTATGCCTACCGAAAACCCTGATACCGCAATCCCGATTAAGCCGACAATCGCCGATGATGAAAACGATACCGTTAAATATGAAAGCACACATAAACAACCGCTGAAAACCATCATTTTATACAGATTGATTTTTTCTCCGAATTTACCGTAAATCGCTCTTGAAATACCCATAAGTACAGAAAATACCGTAGGTCCTACCAAGTCACCTATTGATTTTGATATTCCGAGTGCCTTTTCAACAAATGCCGACGCCCACTGGCTTACAGACTGTTCACTTGCTCCGGCACAGCACATAATAAGTAAAAATCCCCAAAATGCCTTTTGCTTTATAAGTTCTTTTAAAGAAAGTCCGTTTTCTTCTTCGTTAATAAGCGGTGCAATAGGCACTTTTAGAAATGTCAATCCGTTTATAACAGGTACTGCCGCCCAAACAAGTGCAAGTATCTTCCAATTATCAATACCAAATACATTAAAGAATATTGTTGATATTACTACTACTCCCGCCGTACCCCAACAGTAAAATGAATGTAGCATACTCATAGTTTTGTCTTTATGTTCATTCGGACAAGCCTCAACTATCGGACTTACAACAACTTCAAGTAATCCTCCGCCGACTGCATAAAGCAACACCGAAATAAATATTCCCATAAAAGAATCATTCATCATATCGGGCAATATTGCTATCGAAATCAATCCCAATGCCGCGAATAAGTGTGCTATAAGTACAGATAGCCTGTATCCGATTTTATCGATAAAAAATGTCGACGCAAAATCTATTATAAGCTGTAAACCAAAGTTGATTGTAATTAATAATGTTATCTTCGACAGCGGTATACTGTATTGCGATTGAAACGTAATAAACAACAGCGGTACAAAATTGTTTACTATCGCTTGAACTATGTACCCGATAAAGCACGACCGTATTGTACTGTTATAATTAACTTTCATACTTTCACCTCTTAATTTTTTATAATTATAACATAAATTATCATGGACTTTATATGTCACCGTGACAGTTTGCGGTTCGACTTTCATATTATCAAAGCCCGATATTTCATATCCGCAGACTTCTTTTTCAGTGTTATCTTCATATAGCATCTTTACAGACAAACTGTTTTTATCAAATTCTTCACCGATTTTATAATTCGTCTTTTCTGTTGTCGTATATACTCTAAGTGCATTTCCGTCAGTTGTCGGATATACTACTTCCTCACGCCAATCACCGAACAAATCAGCTTGAAGTGAAGGATTTGCCTTTGAACTGTTTATGCTGACACAACCGTCTGCTTTAAATATACTTGCCTTTTTGAACCGCATACGGTTTTTCGCCGTCCAAATACGGTTCTATCATAAATTCACTGCCGTATATTTTATCGGCAACAAGTTTATTTATGACTTTATCCAACTGTTCTTTGTTTTCGATAACAGATACGCCTTGACTGCCTCTGCCGCGTATCGGCTTTATAACACACGGAAAATCGCCGTTGTATTCGTCTGCCGATTTTACCGATACATCATTTACAATGTCAAGTCCGTGTTCAAGCAAAATATGGTTAGTATAGTATTTATCATCGTAAGTCTGCACATCACTGCATTTTTGACCTATTACTTTAACTTTGCCTATGTATTTTTCAATAGGGTGTCCGTCATACAAAACGGTGTTCAGCCACAATACATCAGCCCCCATATTTATCGCTTTTGTTATTCCCTCCTCATCATCACCGAATACCCAATAAATGTTGTTCTTTTCGTCGGGGTTCTCCACAGGTGTTATCAAATTATATCCGTTTTTCTTTAATTCATACGCAAGGTCTGAACCGCTGTCACTGTATCCGCCCTCTTTCATAGGCTTTCTGATATTCCCCACCTGTGGCGGCTCTTTTACTTGATATAAAATTGCTATATTCATAATATTCATCCCTTTATCGTTTGATAATTTTATTATAATCTTCTTACAATACACTGTCAACACCAAAAAACTGCCGATTTTATGTCGGCAGTTTTTCTGTTTTAACCCAATATATTTTTTAAATCTTCTTCAGGTGTTGTAATTTTTGCAATATTGTAGTTTTCTACCAAGTATCCCAATACATTCGGTGATATAAATGCTGGGAGTGTAGGACCAAGACGGATATTTTTAATACCGAGATGAAGAAGTGTAAGCAGAATACATACAGCTTTCTGTTCGTACCATGAAAGTATCATTGAAAGCGGAAGTTCATTTACTTCACATTCAAATGCCTCCGCAAGTGCAATGGCTACTTTAATCGCACCGTATGCGTCATTACACTGTCCCATGTCCATAATTCTCGGCAAACCGCCTATTGTACCTAAATCAAGGTCGTTAAAACGATATTTACCGCAAGCAAGCGTTAATATAATGGTATCGTCAGGCGTTTGCTTTACGAAATCGGTATAATAGTTTCTTCCTGCACGTGCTCCGTCACAGCCACCTACCAAGAAGAAATGCTTTATAGCGCCGCTCTTAACTGCGTCAATAACTTTATCCGCAACGCTCAATATTGTTCCGTGTCCAAAACCTGTTGTAACGCTTGTTCCGCCGTTTATACCTGTAAATTGCTTATCCTCGTCATATCCGCCAAGTTCAAGTGCCTTTTCGATAATAGGCGTAAAATCTTTATCATCACCGATATGTGTGATTTTAGGATATGATACAACTTCTGTTGTAAACACTCTGTCCGAATAGCTGTCCTTTGGTGGCATTAAACAGTTTGTTGTAAACAATATCGGTGCAGGTACATTTGCAAATTCTTTTTGTTGGTTTTGCCATGCCGTACCGAAGTTGCCCTTTAAATGCCTATACTTCTTTAATTCCGGATAGCCGTGTGCCGGTAACATTTCTCCGTGAGTATATATATTAATATTCTTATCCTTTGTCTGCTCCAAAAGCAATTTTAAATCAAGCAAATCATGTCCCGAAATTATAATAAACGGACCTTTTTCAACTTTTAAATCAATAGTTGTCGGTGTCGGTGTTCCGTAAGTTTCCGTATTCGCTTTATCAAGCATTTCCATACATACAAGATTAACTTTTCCCAATTCCATAACTATCGGTAAAAGCTTATCCATTTCCCAATCTTCGCCAAGTGCAAACAATGCTTTCACAAAGAAATGGCTAACTTCATCATTTGTATAGCCGAGTACCATAGCGTGATAAGCATAAGCCGCCATACCTCTGATGCCGAAAAGTATAAGTGATTTCAAACTGCGAATATCTTCATTATCTGTCCAAATATGCGACAAATCATATTCGTTATTTGTTCCGCACGGTGATGCACAAGCAAAACATTGCGGAACAAGCCTTTCTCTTTCTGCGCGAACTTTTTCAATCAATTCATTAAGTGTCTGTTCGTTAAAGCTGACATTTGTAAGAGTTGTAAAAAGTCCTTCTATTATAAGTTTTAAAATGTTTCCTGTCGGTACAACATCACCTGTTACACGAACAAGTCCGATAAGTTCACCTGTTAATTTATCCTGCAGAGCGGCAACATCTGCGTTTTTACCGCATACGCCTACCTTACCTGTACAACCGGAACATCCTGCTGTCTGTTCACATTGAAAGCAAAACATTTTATTTTCCATATATAAATCCTCCTTGTTAATACTTCATGTATTGACTTTGTGAATTCAGTATAATATAATCTTATAAAAAAATATGTTGTTGCAACAACAAAATAAGAGGAATTTATGAATTATTTATTTTTAACAAAAACAGCATTTTTTAACGGACTTTCAGAAAATGAAATTAAGACGATATTAAATTGTCTGGGTGCATATCAAAAGAGTTTTAAAAAATCGGAAATTATTTATTACAGCGGTGATACTGTCAGTGATATGGGACTTGTTTTGTCGGGGAGTGTAAATATTGTCGTCAACTATTATTGGGGTAGCAGTAATATATTCAACCACATAGGTAAGGGTGAAATTTTCGCCGAAACTTATGCGACCATTCCGAATAAAGAAATGCTCTGTGATGTGGTTGCGGCAGAGAAAACGGAAGTTCTGTTTATTAATGTAGAGAAAGTTCTTTCCGTATGTGAAAATCAATGTTCTTTTCATAATCGACTTTTACGAAATCTTCTTAAAAATTCGGCACAGAAAAATATATCCCTCGCCACAAGAATGATGCACACTGCGTCAAAGTTCATTCGTGACAGATTATTGTCGTATTTTTCAGAACAGGCGATTTTAAACGGCGGTAATACATTTACTGTCCCATTTTCACGTCAACAGCTTGCCGACTACCTCGGAGTTGATCGCAGTGCAATGTCAAACGAGCTTTCAAAAATGAAACATGACGGATTAATTGACTACCAAAAAAATGATTTTATACTTATAAATAATGATTTTTAATTTTTGTGTTGACACCTATGGTAAAATATTATAAAATATTAGATATGTAGTAAAATAAGGAGTTTTAATTATGTTTGATAAATTAGAGGCGCTTGAAGAGCGCTTTCAGCTTGTATCTGAGAAGATAAGTGACCCTGATATTATCGCCGACCAAGAGTCATGGCGTAAATACTGTAAGGAACATTCGGACCTTACACCGATTATTGATAAGTACAGAGAATTGAAGTCAGCAAAGCAGACTGTTGCAGATGACAAGGAAATGCTTGACGCAGGACAAGACAAGGAATTTGAAGAAATGATACGTCTTGAAATGGCAGAGGCAGAAGAAACAATCGAAAGAGCAAGTGAAGAATTAAAAATTCTTCTTCTTCCGAAAGACCCTAACGACGAAAAGAACGTTATTATGGAAATCCGCGGTGGTACAGGCGGTGATGAAGCCACACTTTTTGCCGCAGACCTTATGAGAATGTATTCAATGTATGCCGAGTCAAAGAATTGGAAAATCGATATTCTAAGCTCCAACCCTACCGACATCGGCGGTTACAAAGAAGTCAGCTTTTCAATCGAAGGACAAGGTGCATACAGCAGACTTAAATTTGAAAGCGGTGTACACCGTGTTCAGAGAGTTCCGGAAACAGAATCAAGCGGAAGAATTCATACTTCTGCCGTTACGGTAGCTGTTTTACCGGAAGTTGAAGAAGTTGAAGTCGAAATTAATCAGAATGATCTTAGAATTGACGTATTCCGTGCAGGCGGACCGGGCGGACAGTGTGTAAACACAACTGACTCCGCGGTAAGAATTACACATATTCCAACAGGAATTGTTGTTTCGTGTCAAGACGAAAAATCACAGCACAAGAATAAAGATAAGGCTATGAAAATTCTTCGTTCGAGAATTTATGATGTTATGGAAGAACAACGTCACAAAGAAATTGCAGACGAAAGAAAATCGCAAGTCGGCAGCGGTGACAGAAGTGAACGTATCAGAACATACAACTTTCCTCAAAGCCGAGTTACCGACCACAGAATTAATCTTACATTATATAAACTTGAACAAATACTTGACGGTAATCTTGATGAAATTATTGATGCACTTGTTACGGCTGACCAAGCCGCAAAACTTGCAGGTCAGAATGATTAAGGAGATATAAAAATGGATTTACACGAAAATTTAAAAGGTAAAACAGTTGTTATAACAGGCGGCAGCGGTATTTTATGCCGTGAATTTGCTTACGCTTATGCTAAACAAGGTATGAATGTCGCTGTTTTGGGACGTACACTTTCAAAACTTGAAGAAGTTCGTGATAAGATAAACGAACTTGGCGGTAACGGTCTTGCCGTTGTATGTGACGTTGTTGATAAGGACAGCGTTATCAATGCAAAGAAAATTGTAAACGATACTTTCGGAAAAGTTGATATACTTGTAAACGGTGCAGGTGGCAATCACCCAAAAGGTACTACAACAAAAGAATATTTTGAAAAAGGCGATATTGAAAATCCCAATGTTGTTTCATTCTTTGACTTGTCAAAGGAAAACTTCAATTATGTATTTGACCTAAATATCGTAGGTACTCTTATTCCTACACAAGTATTTATAGTTGATATGCTTGACAATCCTGGTGCTAACGTGCTTAATATCGCGTCAATGAGTTCGTACCACGCAATTACAAAAGTAAGCGCATATTGTGCCGCAAAAGCCGCTATTTCCAACTTTACCGAATGGCTTGCCGTACATTTTGTAAAAAGCGGTATCAGAGTCAACGCTCTTGCACCGGGCTGGTTTGAAACAGTACAGAATAAAACACTTTTGAGAAATCCGGACGGCTCACTTTCGGAACGTTCAAAGAAAGTTCTTGCTCATACTCCTATGGGACGTTTCGGTGTTCCGGAGGATTTGACAGGCACATTGCTATGGCTTACCGACAGTGCTCAATCAGGTTTTGTTACAGGTGCTACAATCCCTGTTGACGGCGGTTTCCAAGCATATTTCGGAGTTTAATATTTACAAAATAATCTTGCAGTATATTGACAATCATATAAAATTATGATAGAATACTGCAAGTATGGAGGGGTGGCCGAGTGGTTGAAGGCGCAGCATTGGAAATGCTGTAACGGTTCACGCCGTTCGTGGGTTCGAATCCCATCCCTTCCTCCATAAAAAAAGCAATCGCATTTGCGATTGCTTTTTCTTTTAAAACATCATTTAATATACCATCAGTTTTCTTCAATATATTTATTAAAACTATTTAATGTACCTATTGATTTATATTTTTTTACTTCCCCATTTTCTTTATTTACTGTATAAAATTTCTCACCATCAATTATTGTATTACTTTGATCATATTGAATATTGATAATCCATATATTTCTTTCTTTATTTTCATATACATCATACCATCCGCCTTCAAGTACATTTGTAAAAGATGAACTTTTGTGTTCTTCTTGATTTGAGATTTCGCCTAATTTATTCAACACATCTTCAATATTATCAGTATCCGTTATCTTATTTTCAAATACTTTTACATACTCATATCCATATTTTTCTTTTAAGACATTCTCATCAAAATTAATTTGCTTTTTATAATAATGATATTTTATATTTGATGATGTTTCTCCTTCATCATATTGATTTTGGGTATATACAAACACGTAACCACCCTTAGTCCAATTCACTTCAGAACCTAAACTTTCAAAAGCATCTCTGATAGGTACATATGTAACTCCATTTATGTTGACGATTGGATTATCGCTTTTTAGTAAGTGATTATCTATATATACAGGTGTTTCTGTTTTGGTCGCAATCAATTCTTTTATATCACTTGCACTTGCAATTACAAACGCAACCTGTATAAGAATAATCATTACGCATATTATTTTTTTCATAATTTTCATATAAATATCCCCTATGCTTTTCTATTACAATTAATCATACCATAATCTGAAAATACTGTCAAACAAATATTTACCCAAGTGCCACATCAAGAATCATCATAAGTGTAAAACCTACTGCAAACATTACAGTACCGATATTTGAGTGATTGCCGTGTGACATTTCGGGAATTAATTCTTCTATTACAACGTACATCATCGCCCCTGCAGCAAAGCTGAGGAAATATGGCAATACGGGTATTATAAAACCGGACGCAACAACTGTAAGTACCGCTCCAATCGGTTCAACAACACCCGAAAGCACGCCGTATAAAAATGCTTTTCCTTTACTCATTCCCTCGGCTTTAAGTGGCATTGATATAATTGCCCCCTCCGGGAAATTCTGAATTGCAATACCGATTGCCAAAGCCAAAGCGCCCATAGCCGATATTTGCATATTTCCTGCAAGATAACCTGCATACACAACACCCACAGCCATTCCCTCTGGAATATTGTGAAGTGTAACAGCAAATACAAGCATTGTTGTCTTTTTAAATTTACTTTTCGGGCCTTCAGCTTTATCGGTATCCATATGCAAATGCGGTATTATATGGTCCATTGCCAGCAAAAACAATATACCTATCCAAAATCCCACAACCGCCGGTACAAATGCAAACTTCCCCATTTCCGCCGCATAATCCATTGACGGTATAAGCAAGCTCCACACAGACGCGGAAACCATAATCCCTGCCGCAAATCCTGTTAAGGCACGCTGTACCATCTTATTCATCATTTTCTTCATAAACAGTACACAAGACGCACCAAGTGTCGTACCCAAAAACGGTATCAATATTCCTCTTATAACTTCGCCCATATATTCCTCCATAATAAAATTACATAGGTTAGCTTTGACTAACCTTATTATCAGTTTATCATAATTCACCCTATCTGTCAATACAAAAAGAACAGTTCATAACGAACTGTTCTCTCTGCAAATAAGGGGGTTATTTACCGACTGACTATCGGTTTTAATGTATTTTGTGAGGTCATTAAATATTATCGCCCTTATTTTCTAATTTATACACATTTTATCAATCCAAATGGAATACAAGGTGTAAATCTTCTGAAACAGGACTGTTATCAGGATTTGTTTCCATAATGTCAGCCATAAAGTCCCACCATTTTCTATTAATGGCGGTATCGGCACCCTTTGCCCAAAGTTCTTCATCTTCGATTTCGATATAACCGTAAAGAACCATTGTTTCTTTGTCAAGGAATATTGAATAATTCTTACCGCCGTGTTCGTGAATCATATCCTTCATTTCCGGCCATAACTCATTATGTCTTTTTTCGTACTCCTCAGCCATGCCGTCGTAAAGTTTCATTTTAAAACCCTTGTGTATCATTTCTTTTTCCTCCTTAAATTAACTTAATTTTTTATGTGCCTCGATTGCTATTGAACATTCAAGACGCTTTTTTTCAAATTCACAAGCAAGCTCATAAGGCTTGTTTATATCACCGTTAAAGTTATACGCATTTGCACTGCAACCACCGCTGCAATAGAATTTCGCAAAACAATTCTTACATTTTTCTTTAGTATACACATTTGAGCGTTCAAACATCTTCTCGATATTTTCATCAATTTTATTTTCATTGACATTACCCATAAGAAAATCCTTGTTACCGACAAATTGGTGACACGGATAAATGTCTCCGTTCGGTGCAACCGCAAGATATTCGTGTCCTGCACCACAACCTGAAAGACGCTTTATCGCACACGGACCTTGGTCAAGGTCAACCATAAAGTGGAAGAAGTTAAAACCTCTGCCCTCGTCATATCTCTTTACATATTCTTCAGTAAGCTTATCATATTCGGCACAGACCTTTTCGATATGCTCACTTGTAAGTGCGTAGTCCTCTGTTTCAGGTGCAACAACCGGTTCAACGCTTGTCTGCTTAAAGCCTAAATCCGCAAGGTGAATTACGTCCTTTGCAAAATCCACGTTATACGCCGTAAACGTACCGCGAACGTAGTAATTATTTTGATTTCTGCTTTCAGCCAAGTCTTGGAACTTAGGAACGATTGTATCGTAAGAACCACTGCCATCTACACGATAACGCATTCTGTCGTTAGTTTCCTTTGTACCGTCAATACTCAAAACAACGTTTGACATATTTTCATTAATATATTGTTTAATATCGTCATTTAACAATACACCGTTTGTTGTTACAGTAAATCTGAAATTCTTACCGTGCTTTTTCGCCTCTTCTTTTGCGTATTCTGTAATTTCCTTAACAACACCGAAATTCATAAGTGGTTCACCGCCGAAGTAGTCGATTTCTATATTTTTTCTGTTACCGCTGTTATTGATAACAAAATCAATAGCTTTCTTACCTACTTCCGCACTCATAAGACTTCTGCCACCGTGAAATTCACCTGTATCGGCGAAACAATACTTACATCTCAAATTACAGTCATGTGCAACGTGAATACAAAGAGCCTTTACAACAGATTGCTTATTCCAATTCTTCGCGATTTCGTCGTAGCAATCATCTGTAAACAACTGACCTGCATTTACAAGTGCACATATTTCAGCATAGCTTTCTTCCAATTCTTCTTCACTATACTTATCTTTCAAACCTTCTTTAATATAATCGGGACATTTTGCCTCTGCCATAAACGGCTCAAGAGTATAATCAAGCATATCGTACATTACATCATCAACAACGTGTACCGCACCTGAATATACATCCATTACAATATTAAGTCCCAACTGCTTATACTTATGTATCACTTCAAAAACTCCCTATATAAAATCAGAAAATCATCGACCTTAAAAAGCCGATGATTCATCTTTAATGTTCATTTATTCGGCAAAACAATTAGTTTGCTTGTTCACATTTTTGGTTTGCAACTGTGCAAGATGTCTTACAAGCTGATTGACATGATGTTTGACATTCTCCGCAACCACCGTGCTTTGCTGAATCCTTTAAATTAGCCTTGTTTAAAGTCTGTACGTGTTTCATATTAAAAACCTCCTTATATTAATTCACTATGAATATATTATAACATACTTTCAAGTGATTGAAAAGGCTTTTTTACAAATATTTTGTATTTTTTCTCACAAAACTTATTTTTCGGCTATTTTCCTATGATGCACCCCAATATTCCCGATGCAAATATACCGCCCATTACAGCAAGAAAATGCGTGTTAAACATTATTCCGTTGTTTACAATCAACGATATTCCGATAAGTACGATCAAATACAGCGCACATACAAGCATTGCGTGAACAAATGCTCTGCTGTGTGCCGCTTTTGATACCGCAATCGTTCCGAGTATCACGCCGATAATAACCGAGGCATACACTCCGGTTGTGATAATAGTTTCGTCTATGCCTGTAAAATACGCAAGCAGTGCCAATATCAGAATTATAACAAAAGTAACAAGAATTGCAAATATCGTCCCTTTTATCACACCCTTAAAATTAATACCCATAAAAAAACCTCCCTATATATTTACTATAAATATATTAGAGAGGTTTAAATTTTATAACCAATTAGTTTTTAGCTGTTTCAACAGTTCTGATAGCGTCTCTTTCCATCTTTACAACAGACTTTTGATCCGGTGTACCGATGTTACCTGTTTCAATAAAAACATATTCGTCTTTAATTTTAGCAACCTTACCGCAGATACCGCCGATTGTTACAACCTTATCGCCGACTTTCATTGCGTTAATCATTGCCTTTGTTTCTTTTTCTTTCTTTCTTTGCGGTCTTATCATCATAAAGTATAACAATACGATAATAAGAACAAGCGGAAGAATACTTACTATTGTACTCATTACAGGATTAACCTGTTGTGTAGCATTAGGGTCTGCCGCTGTTTGAGTACCTGTCGCCTGTTGTGTATTTGCTGTTTCGCCGTCTGCGAAAACGACTGTTTCTAAAATGTTTGCCATAATAGTTCTCCTTTGATAATTTTTTCTACCTATCTATTATACTATCTATATATGAACTTTGCAATAGATTTAACAAAATATTAACAAATAAAATCTCTCTTACATCAATCGTTTGACGTTTTCAGCCATTTCAACAAGTTTTTGACCTTTTGCGACAAGAAGAGCATGTTCTTTTATGTACTCATTCTGCAACGGGTATATCGACATTCTTTCCGTAAACTCTCTTATTACATTAATGCCTCTCATATTCTCATTATCGTTTCTTATGAGAATACAATATGTTTTATTCAGCTTAAAAAGGCTTGCTTTTGAAAGAATACTTTTATCCATTTCGCTTATAGCGCCGCACATATCATTAAAAGTTTCAAAATAAAATACACATTCAGTACCCGGTTCTTTCTTTTTAGGCTTGACCGAAACAACTTTTTTAAACTGCTCCTCGGTAATTTTTTTTATACCCTTATTTAAACGTTTAACCAAAATACTTATACCGTCCTGTGACGGAGTAGCCTCAACGACCACTTGGCCGTTATACGGATTAAAACCTGTTTCTTCCCTTATCGTTTCCATAATATGAAATAAAAATGTATGTAATTCTTTTGAATCGGGCGAAAGCCTTTTCACGTCTATATCAAGATTAATTAATTCCGCAGTTGTAAGCGTTACCTTTATTTTGTCTTTGTTTAGCTTTTCAATTCTCACAACCTACCACCTACTTTCTATTTCTATTATACTATATATTTTTCATTTTGGGAATACCGATTTTAATATTTATTCTTTTAAATTTATTCCATATGATAAAAAAAGCGGCAGTTTTTATACTGCCGCTCAACCGTCAAATAAATTAATACGATTAATTCTTGTCCTTCAATAATGGACGCATACTGTTCGCACTTATAAGCATAGTTGACGAATTATGCAAAAGTGATGATGCAGACGGAGTTATAGTACCTTTCAATCCCAGCAAAATAAGCAATGAATTAAATGCCATAATAAACGTATAATTACGTTTAATTCGTCTGAACAGTCTGCTGCTTAACTTGCGAAGAAGCGCTAAATCTCTCAAATCGCCCGAAAGCAATGTGACATCAGCCACTTCTCTTGCCAAATCGGCAGAATCTTTCATAGCGATTGAAACGTCGCTAAGTGCCAACGCAGGAGAGTCATTGATACCGTCACCGACCATTATAACCGTTCTTCCCTCGTTCTTCAATTCTTCAATAATTGTCGCCTTATCCTCAGGTAATACCTGTGCACGGAAATTGTCTATACCGAGCATATCGGCAGTGCGTTTTGCAGCACCTTCATGGTCACCTGTAAGCATAATAATATTATCTATACCACTTTCACGAAGTAACTGAATTGCCTCATGAGCCTCACTTCTCGGCGGGTCGCTTATACAAATAACTCCCGACAACACGCCTCCGATTGCAAGGTATATAACAGAAAAGCCCTCACATTCGTTTTCAATAACAGACTTCTGTTCATCAGTTATCGGAATATTTTCGTCCTCAAGCACAAAATGCTCACTGCCTATAATTGCACGCTTGCCATGCAACATTGTAGCTATGCCGTGTGCAACTACATATTCAACTTCAGCATGTTCTTCTTCGTGGTCAAGCTGTTTTGCTTTAGCGGCTTTCACTATTGCCTTTGCCACACTGTGAGGGAAATGTTCTTCAAGGCACGCAGATATTTTAAGTATTTCATCTGATGTGTATCCACCGAATGAAAGCACTTTTTCTACTGTCGGGCATGAATTTGTAAGTGTACCTGTCTTGTCAAATACAATAGTATCAGCATGAGATACACTTTCAAGATAACGTCCGCCTTTTACAACAAATCCTCTTGAGGATGCCTCACGCATAGCACTTATAATACTTATCGGTGTTGACAATTTAATTGCACAAGAATAGTCCACCATAAGAACAGACATTGCCTTTACAACATTTCTTGTTGTAAGATAAACAAGCAACGCCAATCCCAAGCTGTACGGTACAAAACCGTCTGCAATTTTCTCTGCACGGCTCTGCACTCCGGCTTTCATACTTTCACCGTTTTCAATCATTTCAATAATATTTGAAATACGTGTATTATCAGCCGCAGCACTAACCTTAATTACTATATTTCCCGCCTCTACAACTGTACCGGCGTAAACAGTACTGTCCTTATCCTTTACAGCCGCAACCGATTCGCCTGTCATAGACGCTTCGTTTACACTTGCCTGTCCGGATACGACCACACCGTCAAAAGTGATCATTGCACCGTCACGGAATACGACAAAGTCACCCTCTTTAACGGTTGAAATTGGAACTTGTTCCTCGTTTTCGCCGTTCTTCTTCCATACAGTGTCAATCTTCATTGCAAGACTGTCTGCAAGTGCATTTTTTGTACGTTTTCTTGTATATTCTTCAAGAAGTTCCGAAACTCCAAGCAAGAATGTAATTGAATTAACTTCCGAATACATTCCTCTTGAAAGTGCCGTTCCGAGTGCAACACCGTCCAAAAGTGCCACATCTGCCCTTAAATTAAGTACACTGCCCACAGCTTTCTTCACATATGGGAATGCCTTAAAGTAAGCCATTGCAACTCGTACAGGATACGGCAATATTCTTCTAAGAACAAAACGCTTTATAAGCATTTTTATAATCTCATTCTTGAAATCAGCCTGTATATCCTCAGACTCATCTTCAACAGCCGCTAATTGATTTCGCTTGATTCCTTTTATGTAGTTCAAAAGCTCCTGTCTGTAATCGGATTGATAGGTAATTAAAATACCGCCGTTGACGCTTTTAGCCTTTACAGACTCGACATAATGTTCCGATAAAATTGTTTTCTCAAGAGATTTCTCTTGATTTTTATCAAAATAATGTCCACCGCAACGCAATCTGATACGACCCGGAGTATCATGTACGATTTTAAATTTCATTATTATTCTTCCTCGTCGTTTAGTTGTGACTTAGCCTCATAACACATATCTTCAGCTTCTTCACGCATATTTTGTAGTGTTTCTTTTGCTTCCTGCTGGAACTTCATACCCTTTGCAAGACCTGAAACGCACATACTTCTAACCTTATCGCTTGTAGCAATCTTCTTACCTACTACTGCAGTAGCTATACCTGCCGCAAAGCACCAACATTTCTTATCCTTTAAAAAATCAAATTTCATAATTAATCTTCCTCTCTGTGTATATTTCAGTGATTTATTTAATCAAATCTATTTTAGCACGCAATATATTTTTTGTCAATAAATGCCGAAAATTTTTTTACTTTTTTTGCTTGAAAAATCTCGACTTTTTAATATTCTGGTGTTAATACAACAATGCCATAATGGAAAACATACAAGCAGAAAAAAAGAACGCCACAGACGAAGATGTTATCGCTGTCGAAAAGTTGGCGAATTTCGATGAATTTGTGCATAATTGCTTATAAACAAAAAAGTTGTGGTGAACAATCACCACAACTTTTTTATTAAAACAATTTATTAAGCGATAATTTTTTCACCATCGGTACAAACATACAACCGACAGCGTTACCGAGTACAGCACACAAGAAATATACTGCCGCCTGTGACGCATTAGCACATTTACTTATAAAGAAGTAACAAGTATCGGCGATACAGTGATTAAATCCGCAAAGTATGAATACCATAGCAGGCAAAACAACTATAAACAGTGACATCACAAAGTCACCTTTTTCAGCCGCTCTTTTATTTCCGTCAACCGCCGTAAACATCAGTATACCGCAGAACACCGCCAATACAAATATACTAAGCGGTGAATCGGCAAACTTTGTTGCCGTGATAGCAGCTGCCTTTTCCGATAAAGTCGCTCCCAAACGTGTAAGGTTAAGCAAGAAACCGCCTATCGCCGCACCTGTTGCATTACCGATAAAGGTAAGTACAACTTCCGGCACATACGACAACGGTTTTACCGCCATATATCCGGCTTTACCCGTAAACAAACCGAATTTAAACACAATAATTGCACACAAACCCAAGCTGAACAAGAACGCTCCCAGCGGTTTTGACTCAACCGACATACTCACGCAACAGCCTACGCACAAAAATATTCCCGACAAAATACCGTCAGACAAAAATGATATAATCTTTTTCCCCATATCTTCTATTCCCTTTTCTTTTATCCTAAGCAGACAAAATTAGCTAATGCTAACTAATTCCACAAAATTAATCCACTTTCTAATTTGCACATAAAAACCACGATAAACTTATCGTCTACCGTGGTTTAATATACGGTTTAGTTAAATTACTTTACCATTGATGCAACTTCTGCTGCAAAATCGTCTTCACGCTTTTCAAGACCTTCGCCTGTTTCAAAACGTACGAATTGCTTAATAGTAATGTCGCCAACGCTCTTAACGTACTTAGCAACGTTTTCCTTATTTTCAGCCTTAACGTATTCTTGCTCAAGCAGGCAAACTTCCTTGAATTCCTTAGCAAGACGACCTGTGATCATCTTTTCGATGATGTTTTCAGGCTTAGATGCATTCTTAGGATCATTCTTAAGTTGCTCAATAAGAATCTTCTTTTCGTGTTCCTTATATTCTTCAGGAATATCATCGCTTGAAAGATACTTAGGGCTAAGTGCTGCAACTTGCATTGCAACGTTTCTTAGGCACTCTTTTGTAGTCTCGTTGTTTTCAGCGTCAGCCTCAACCAATACACCGATTTTACCTGCAGCGTGGATATAATCTACAACTGCACCTGTTGTTTCAATTCTTGCGAAACGTCTGATGTTCATGTTTTCGCCGATCTTAGCAATCTTTTCTGTAAGCATTTCGCCGATTGTGCTTTCTCCGCACTTTAATTCTTTAAGTGCTTCAACGTCAGCAGGATTTTGTTCAGCGATTGTCTTAGCAACGTCTGAAACGAACTGTTGGAATTCATCATTCTTAGCAACGAAGTCTGTTTCTGAGTTTACTTCTACAAGTACGCCTACGTTACCGTCAACATAAGCCTTAACGATACCTTCAGCAGCAATTCTGCCTGACTTCTTAGCAGCTGTTGCAAGACCTTTTTCTCTCAAATATTCAACAGCCTTATCCTTGTCACCGTCTGTTTCTGTAAGAGCTTTCTTACAGTCCATCATACCGCAACCTGTCATTTCTCTTAATTCTTTTACGTCTTTAGCTGTAAATGCCATGTTACTTTTCCTCCTATATTAATTATATGAAAATTATTCTTCTACTGTATCTGCTTCAGCTGTTTCAGCATCTGCAAGAGCGTCTTCGCCCTGTCTGCCTTCGATAATAGCGTTAGCCATTGTTGATGCGATTAGCTTTACGGCTCTGATAGCGTCGTCGTTACCAGGGATAACGTAGTCTACTTCATCAGGGTCACAGTTTGTATCAACGATAGCTACTACAGGAATGTTAAGCTTCTTAGCCTCTGCGATAGCAATCTTTTCTTTTCTTGGGTCAACGATGAACATTGCACCAGGAAGTTTCTTCATGTCTTTAATACCGCCAAGATACTTTTCAAGCTTATCTCTTTGAGCCTTTAGCTTAATAACTTCCTTCTTTGGTAGCATATCGAAAGTACCGTCTTCTTCCATTTGGTTGATTTGAGCAAGTCTTTCAATTCTCTTTTGGATTGTCTTGAAGTTTGTAAGCATACCGCCAAGCCATCTTGCGTTTACATAGTACATACCAACTCTTTCAGCCTCTTCTTTGATTGAGTCTTGAGCTTGTTTCTTTGTACCTACGAATAGAATATCTTCACCGCTTGCAGCAATATCTCTTACGAAATAATAAGCCTCTTCAACCTTTTTAACTGTCTTTTGAAGGTCGATGATGTAGATACCGTTTCTTTCTGTGAAGATGTATTCAGCCATTTTAGGGTTCCATCTTCTTGTTTGGTGTCCGAAGTGAACACCTGCTTCTAAAAGCTGTTTCATTGAAATTACGTTTGCCATTTTTATTTCCTCCTCGTTTTTTGATTGTTCCTCCATTTGTTTCTCCTTATGTGAAGACCCAGGCAAAACAGGCAACTTTCACACAATCCACAAATGTGCGTATTTTTCATACTAAAACAGTTTACCACATAAACCCTTATAAAGTCAACCCTTTTTTCATATTTTTTTGCTTTTATTTGATTTACATAACATAATATACGTTTCAATCGCATATTAACGTAAATTTTGCGTGGTTTTCAACTGTTTTTTTTATTGATGAGTTTTTATTTAATATGAAAGAATTCTTTAAAATTAAAACCGGAAACTTTAGATTTAAAGTCATTTCCGACACACATACAGTCAGAAATGATTACAACCCGAAATTGCACTTTCCCAATAAAATAATGCAGACAAAGCCGCTGCGGTTTTGTGTAAAATATTGTTTTAACGTGATTTTGTGTCAAAAAAATGACACTTGAGTTAGATTATATTGACATTTATAATAATCATAATATATACTTTTATTATATATAATTATTTCTCTGTTTTAAAAGAGAAATTCTTTTACACAACCAATAATTCTAATATGAAAGGAAGGATTAAAATGAAAAAATTACTATCATTGTTTTTGTCGCTGTCAATGCTTGCCTCTATGGCAGTTATGCCTGCAAAAGCAGAAGAAACGGTCATGCCGTTAAACGCATCACGAATTGATTCGGAAAAACTTCCAAGCGGCAATTTAATTTACCTTGGTACTGCGTCAGCAAACGTCAAGGAAGAAGATGCTGTTTATTCGTTCCCTATTTATCGTGAAGGCGATTTATCAGAAGAAACAAGCGTCACAATCCACTCGCTTGACTTAACTGCGGTATACGGCGAGGACTATATAATTCTTGACGATAACGCAGAGAAAACCGGTGATGGGGTTTCAATACTTGAACGTTATGCCACGGCAGAAGCTGACACTGATGAAACATCGGATAACATTTCGGAAGAGAATACAGATATTGAAAATTATTCGGAATTTGATTCAGAAATGGCACAGCAATTTGCAGACGAAGTAGTGCCGGATGCAATGGCAGGAATTGAATACTCAAGCAGTACAACCGTTACTTTCGCACCGGGCGAAAACGAAAAAACGGTTAAATTCAAAATATTGGACGACAAAAAAAGCGAAGGTACAGAAGGTTTTTCTTTACTTTTGGTAAATCCCGACAATGCCGAACTTTATGAAGTAACATCACTTTCTGTAAATATCGAAGACGACGAGCCGAAAGAAAAAAGCGTTGTTTCTTTCAGCAGAAACAGTTACACGTCAAAAGACGGAAATGCCACTGTTACAATAAAACGAAAAAATGCAGAATATTCTCTTTGCGATTTCACTTTGCTGTCATCGAGCATTACTGCAGTAGCAGGAGAAAATTATGAAGAACAAATCAAAACAGTTACATTCATTCCTTATGAAACGGAAAAGACAATTGAAATCCCCGTATCCGGCGAGGGTGAATTTAAACTGCTGATGAGTGATATGACGGGCTGTGAAAGCGGCAAATATGCAGAAACCGTTGTCAAAATCAAAAATAATGCCGATGATGAGAGTGATATTTCTCTTATGGGCAATGAAAATCAGACAAATGACATCACCATAAACGGTCTTAAATACAACGTTAAATATACAATGCCGTCAGATAATTCAAAAGATCCTGCCGAAGGTAAAATATACGCAACAGGTGACGGAACTCACAATTATGACATTCCTCCCGAAGTCGGTACATACTACTTTGCAACAGAAGTAAACCGCGACGGTCTGTTTTATTATGACGGATATTGGGGTGATAAGCCATGGGGTTGCGGTCATTGGGACAACAAATATGAAATAGATACACGCGAAAGAAATATGGGTAGCTCTCACTACGGAAAACTTGAATATTACCATACAAGTATGTGGGATAAAGGCGGAGTATGGACACATTCCAAAACTGTACCATCTGTATATTATCAATATATGACTCCCGATATGGAATCAACATCAAGCGCCTTTGGCGGACAGCTTGCAAGATTTAAAATTGCAAATAATGACAGTATTGTTATCAATGAATCAAAAAGCGGAAAATTCGGCAGAACACTTGACGCAATGCCTGCAACTCTCTTGAATAACAACCAACCTTTAAACGGAAATATAAGCATGGAAATACATTCGGCTGATGAAGACAAATCAAAAACTCCGAAAAGTTATGTACGCTTTTACGGTGTTGCGGCTATGTATAAAAAGGTTAATGTAGAACTTAACCAACCCACAGCACAAGAATACTATATCGGTAATGAAATAATAAATGCCTTACCTATGCAGGTTGAACTTAACAGCGGTGCTCAAATCGCCGGAAGTAAAACGCGTGATTTCTGGACCAATCCGAATGAGGACGACTGCAATATCGTATTTACAATAAATGATACAGACATTAACGGTCACAAAGGTAAATACGGATATATTTCAGGCTACAAAATCGTCATAGATCCGGGGACAAATGATGATAAAATAACTGTAAATTATCCCGAAGAATTTATTTCATACCTTAACTCAAAAAAAGGAACAAAACTTTCCGATGAAGTAAATTTCACATCGGATAACGTAGATAATGAACTAAAGAAAACAGAAAAGCAAAATCTTTATTACATTCCGTATGATAAATACTTCATATCCTGGATTGAATCAGTTCAAAAAAATGTTGCACATGACACATACGGTTATCATCAAAATCTAAAGATAACACCTAAAGTATCATATGCCGATGTTACAGTCGAAGTATTACCGTCAGCCGGCGAAGGAAACGGTAGCTTTATATCAAGCGAGCTTGTCGCAGGTAAAACAGTTACTCACCATGCAGGTGATACACTTGATTTAAGTGCAACAACTCCGGATGACGGATATCATGTTGTAGGTTATCAAGTTTCAACAAACAACACAAGTTTCAACACAATAACAGATACAACAAAATTATTCCTTGAGCCTAATACGAGTTACAGAATACGTCCTCTTATAGCGAAAAATTCAAACAAAATCGAAATTAAATTTGAAAACGGTGCTGAAAATTATTTAACGGTACAGGGTCTTATCAGTGAAAATGATCTTAATTCAAGTTCCGATGAACAACTGAAAAAGGAACTAAGCGGTAAATATGTTATTAACGCAAATCCGTCAGAATCAAATCTTTCAGATAAAATAACACCGATTACAGGTAAGATTTATACATTAAATTTTGCCTCCGTTGAAGATAATGAATACATATACCGTCCTGTTATCAAGCAAGGCAACGACACGTTTACAACCAATTCTTATCACACCGTTGCGCAAGCACAAACAACAGACAACGTTATAACTGTAAATTACAAAAAAGTTAAAAAGAGTGATTTAAAATCATTTAATATATCAGGTACTGTTGTTTCTAAAAATGCGTCTATCCGTGATAACGGCTTAGAACCGGAATCTCTTCCGCTTGTAGGATATTCCGTATCAGCCGGAAAAGGTTCACAGTCGCTAAACTCCGCAAACTCAAGCTATATGCCTGACAGTGCGACCGGTACAACTTCCGATACCGGTACTTATATATTGACAAATGTATTGGGTGACACAAACGACCTTATTACAATGTACATCTCAAACGGTGTTACGACAGGTTATGTAGCAAAAGTAAAGCTCACAGATGCACTTGGTCAAGCAGACGGCGCTTATACCGTAAATGCAGGTAACACAAATATCACCTACCCTTACGGTGCTCCTAAGGTTGCATCAATTATGTACACATATGACAAAAACACAGCCGATTTAAACCAAAATCAAATAAGAATACTCGACGACAATCTTACCGTCACAGCCGTTATAGACAGTTATGGAAGAAGTGTCAGTGAGGCGGTATTCACCGTTCGCACATCAACCGGTCAGACAACCGAATACAAAGGTTATCCTCGTGAGGATGGCAGCAGTATTATAGAATGTACAATTCCTAAGATGACAGAAAATCTACATTCCGGTGACAGTCTCTCTGTACGCCTTGTAGATTCAGAAAAATTATCATCAGGTGATACTGAAATTGAAATTGTGTATCCCGATGTTGCAACAGGTCTTTCATTCTATACGGAATTTGCACTTACAACACCTCAAACTTTCGATGCGGATAACAGCGGTACAATCGATATTCCGTTAGTCGGCTCAGCAATAGGCAAATGCCAATCCGGATTGATTACATTCGGCAAAACAAACTGGCCTGACAACACCGGTTATACTATTCAGGCAAATATTGACACAATACTCAATAGTATGGGTAAGAAAACCGTTTACGAGAAAAAAGCGTCTTATGACAAATTCCGCGGTGCAGTTCAAGAAAATCAAAATCACAGAAGTAATGCTATGAAAATAATGGCTGCGACATTCAACGGTGTTGCTCCGTCTCGTGACGATTATAAAACCGATGCCGAATATCAAGAAGCTTATGCAGATTATACCGATTTACTTAAAGATACAAAAGCTCCTTTTGCCGGTTTTAATAATCAAAGATACAGTGTCGAAGTAGCTGTTATTTTAGCTTTTGACTTTGTTAAAACACCGGACAACGACTATATGTTCGCTTGCGGTTCGGTTTCTATCGGCGGAGCATATACATTCAATAAGACTATGTACACTACAATTTACGGTGTACCTGTATTTTTAAATATCATTGCCGGTATTCAGGTAGATTTACTGACAAGCTATGCTACAGATAATGGTAAAAATGCAATATCCGCAGATGAGTTTAACAACTATCAAGGCAATATAGCAAACGGATTAAGCAGCACCGATGTAACACTAAGCGTTGTCCTTTCAGGAAAATTACAAGTAGGTGTAGGTTTTTGCGATGTACTTTCAGCAAGAGGTTATGTTGCTACAACATTCCAATTTAATTTAAGTTTTGCAAACGGTCAGCCCGGTACACTGATAACGGCAGCCGGAGGTGTGGGATTTGACTTATTGTTGTTCTCCGTTAATGTTGATATAGCCAAATATACACAAGGTTGGGGCACTCTCGAAAATGCCGCAGAAGGTGATTTCTTCAATGGACTTATAACCACAAACGACGATGATATTAAATTAACTCCATACAGTAACGGCACATCTGATTTATCTACTTTCGGAAAAAATGATGATATTCAGCTTACCGCAACAGAAGAAGTTGTAAGCTGTACACAATTAATAAATAATGCCGCAGACAGAACGAGACCTCATATTATCCCTCTTGATGACGGTAAGAAGATGCTTACATTTATAGACGATTCGAGAGATCATGCCGAATACAACGGAGCAACTCTGTATTATTCGATATTTGACGGTACTTATTGGTCTATTCCTAAAGCAGTAGCAGACGACGGTACACCTGATTCAATACACACACTTAAAAAGATAGGTGACAAAGTTATTATCGCATGGACCGATGTTATAAATGCATTTGGAGGTGAGGAAACTTCGAGAGAAAAGCTTTCATCAATCGGTATTTCTTGTGCAATATACGATACACAAACCAACACAATGGGTGAAGAAATCAGTATTGTACACGACAGATACCTTACTTTAAATCCACAAATTGATGTTGACGGAGATATGCTTTATATAAGCTATGTCAAGCTTGATGTGTCAAAATTAGGTAACAGTAACAGTGACCTATTACAGCTTGAAAAATCATTCTCTAATATAGCCTATGTAAAATACGATATGAACACAGGAAAATCTTATGATGAAACCATAATTCCGATACCTCATAAAACAATCAGCTCTCCTATTGCATTGGATTATAATTCAGCAACAATAAATATAAATAACGAAAGTTATTTAATTTCAAGTTACACTATTGATGAAGACGAAGATTTACAAACAGGTGACGACAGAGAGCTTTATCTGCAAATTCAAAACCTAACAACCGGGCAAGCATATTTCCCGATACAAATTACAAATGACAGTATATCTAATTCATTACCTAAACTTACCAACATTAACGGTGAATTATACCTGACATGGTTGGATAACGGATATATGTTTAAAATTATGAATCTTTCAGATATGTTATCTTCAATGTTTAACGCAGATTCAAACGGAGATATGACAGACTTGATTAATGCCGATACGGTAAACAGTGCATACAAAAACGGCGAAATGACCGATGATAACAAAAATGCCGATTGGTATAAAAAGACTGCAGCTGAACTCGGTATGTCAGACGACGTATATGAAAACAGCATTTACGAAGCCTTGTACAACGGTACATTTAATGTCACAAGTGCAAACTTCCAAGGTAATGACGACCTTTGCACAAGTATAGGAAACTATATTGTAACATCCAACGGTGAAGATATTTATATTTATTACACAGAATTAAGTCAAGACAGTACAAAGAACGGTACTGAAATATACGGTGTACGTTATCAGCGCGGCACAGATAACGGTTATTGGAAGTTCGGCAATTCGGTACAAATTACCGATTTCGGTATGGTTATTGACGAACTTGACCTATATATGACTGATGATAATAAAATATCAGCTGTTTCAAACTACTACAAGCAATGGATTGATGAAAGCGATGCCGATTCACCTATGAAATACAGTGCAAACACCCTTGTAACCATTGACTTTGAACCTGTAAGTTCTCTTGAAATTAAAGACAGCAATATTATTCTTCCGTCAAAGATTTATCCGAATTATTCGGAAGATATAACATTCACTATTGCGAACACAGGTTTGCTTGACGCAAAGGATTATGATTTAAAAGTAACGGATAAAAAAGGAAATACTCTTTACGAGGACAGTTCTGACAACATAATCGAATCCGGTAATTCGATAAATGTCAGTGTACCATGGACAGTCCCGAGCAATTTGGAAAATGCAGAAGTTACAGTTACGGTAACTGAACGCGGAATTGAAAATGCAAAGCCTGTATCTGCCACCAAAGCCATTCCGTATGATACAAGACTTGATGTATCAAGCTTTGAAATCAAGCACGATGATAACGGTTATTATGCGTCTGCAACGGTTACAAACAATGGTTCTAAACCGTCTGACGAAATAAACGTAACGCTAAATAATACTGCTGACAAAACTTTCGGCACTACTTCCCTACCTCAACTTGCAAGCGGTGAAAGTAAAGATATTACAGTTCCGCTTGAGATAGATAAAGCCGATTTCAACGATTTAGGATATATAGACTTTAAACTTTCAGCAGTAAGCGGCGAAAACACATCCACCGCATATACTATGTTTATCTCTAATAAACCACTTATTGCAGAAATCAACGATGGTGCCGAAAACGTTTCATTAAACGGAAAAAATGATACAACAACACTTCAAACAAAAGCTTTCCCTTGGAATGATTATGCGGGTGAAGTCAAGTATTATTCAACAGATAACAGCATAGCTGTTGTTACCGATGACGGTGAAGTTATTCCGCTAAGCAATGGTAATGCAAAGATATACGCATACTATCCAAAATGCAGAATTGATGACAGTATTGATGTTCAAGTAACAGGTATAGAATCAGATGAACCTACTCCTACACCAATTCCTACTTCAAAACCAAGCAGCAGTGGCGGCGGAAGTTCTGCAAAATACGGTATTTCTTCTGCAAACAAGACATACGACAACGGAAGTATGAATATATCAAAGAAAAGTGCCGCATTTGGTGAAAACGTAACGGTTAATACAAAACCGAATGACGGTTATGAGGTTGATACTGTAACAGTTACTGATTCAAAGGGAAATGTAATTGAAGTTACAAAGACAGCCGACAACGAATTTTCATTCGTAATGCCAGGAATCCAAGTAAGCGTTGACGTAACATTCAAAGAAATAAACGACTCTCCGCAAAAAACGCCTACACCGTTCAGCAAAGACGATTGGTGGTTTGATGATGTTGCAGAAAATGAATGGTATTATGCCCCGATAAAATCCGCATATGACAACGGATTAATGAGTGGTGTAAGCGATACGGAATTTGCTCCTGATACAGATATTACGAGAGGAATGTTTATAACTGTTCTTCACAGAATTGACGGCGAAACAAAATCTGATGTTGATTATAACTTCACTGATGTAAATGAAAATGATTATTTCTCAAATGCTGTCGCTTGGGGCAGTGAGAATAATATTATTTCAGGTTACAGCGACACAGAGTTTGCTCCAAACGATAATATAACTCGTGAGCAGATGGTATCGATTTTAAAGAGATTTGCAGAATATAAACAAATTGACACTTCTATAATTGATACACTCGACAGTTATTCAGATACGGAAGACATTTCCGATTATGCTGTTTCTGCTTTCCAATGGGCTTGCGGAAATGAAATTATAAGTGGTTTCACGGATAATACCCTCCGCCCTAAAGCAAATACCACTCGTGCCCAAGCCGCAGCTGTATTTAATAAAATATACAGTATAAAATAATATCACTATAAAAATGAACCGACCACCAAATTGTTAGATTTGGTGGTCGGTTTTTGAATTTTCCGAGTCGGGGGTGCAGACATATTCTTGAACTATTTTATGCCGATAATCCAGGACTGTGTCTTTGCTCTACCGGACTCATACGGCTATCTTAAGACAGTCCGACTTTCTCTTTATTTAATTCTTTGCGTACTGAATTCTTTGATTATCAATCATTTCAAATAATTTTTCAATCCGACTTTTTTCTTTCCACCTCCGAGTCATTGCTGAATCATGGCAATTTATATAGTATATCACATCGTAAAAATTATTTGAAACAAGTTTTTGTTTATGATAACCGTCAATGCATTTTTTATGAGCATTTAACGGTTCACCCCGTTTTGATCTGTAATTTTCATGATGAAGTTCTTTTACTTCATCACCTTTCAAATATACAATCCATCTTCCAAACGGTGTTTTTATAAACACTGCGTCATTCGTAACGCTGTACTCTAAATTAAATATATCGCATATTCTATTCAAATTTTCAATAGTAAGCGGTAAATCTCTAATATCTTTTATATTATACTTTCTCTTTATTTTAATATTTGTTTTCCAATGAAACCTATTCCAATCATTTTCACAACCGCATACCTTACATACTTTATTTCCTTGAAAAATCACGTCCTTACTCGATTTAATCAATGCACTGTCGGCATATCGACAATTTCCGTTATGTACCTTATGAGTTCTTGGATTTAAGTAACACGTTTCTTGTTCTGTTAATTTTCGATATTCACCATAACACTTACAAAACAATAAGTATAAGTAGTTTACATCGTGTTTTGAATAATGCAAATAATTCTTTTGATATTTAATTCTCGCTTGTTTTAACGACTTTTCAAAACCAATAACTTTTTTGCCGTCACCGGCAATTTGCATAAGAAGTTGTTGCAGTATAATCACTCTGTGTCTTGGCATTGATATTCCGTATTTATCCGTTCTTCTCTTTAATAATTCATAAGTTTCATTTGTCCACACAACAATATACTTATAGTTTTGAAAAGATATGTTCATATTTTTTAATACTGTTTCCTCACTCTTTGACTTCATAATAGCGTCAAGTGGGTAATGGGATACAGTAAAAGTGTTCTGATTAAAACATTCCCTGTTACTTAATCTAATTGATTTAGAAAATGTTCTTTTTATATTCAAATTTGCGTCTGCTGCAACTATTCCTATTTGTACAGGTTCTCTTTCCTCTATATCTGTTGTTTTGGGTGCTTGATTCCACTCAATATCCAAAAACAGATATTCAAATTTTACATTTGCCATAATCATCAACTCTTATCAAAATCGTAATTATCGTCTCCATTACTCCTCATAATGATTATATCCGCCCAAGAAACTTTTTTCGCTGTGGCGTTTTTTATGACCATTATTGTCGTATGTATTAACACCTCCAAACAGACCGGGACTGCTGTGTCCGGTTTTATGTCCATTGTTGTCATAGTGATTCATACCGCCAAAAAATCCGGGACTGCTATGCCCTACCTTATGTCCGTTTGCATCATAATTATTCATTCCTCCAAAAAATCCCGGTCGGCTTTCTCCTACCTTTTTTCCACTTGCGTCATAATGGTTTATTGTACCAAAAAATCCCGGTCTGCTGTAGCCATCTTTTTTCATAATTAATCACTCCTTTTATTATTCACATGGTTTCTGTGTTTTCTGTAATTAGATTATAATATATACATAGTCCAATAATACGGACTTTTCTCTCTTCACAATCAATAAGTTATTGTACAGTCTTGAAAAAGCAGTAATTTTAAGATATAATTTAGACTGAATAGATTTGCAAAAAGGAGCGTAGAATTATGAATAAATGCAAAACGTACATAGCAATAGACTTAAAATCATTTTACGCGTCCGTTGAATGTAGAGAAAGAAGCCGTGACCCGCTAACCACAAATCTTGTTGTAGCCGATCCGAGTCGGACGGAGAAAACAATCTGTCTTGCCGTGTCTCCGTCGCTCAAAAAATACGGATTATCGGGACGAGCAAGATTATTTGAAGTCATACAAAAAGTTAAGGCTGCAAATAATATACGAAAGATTAAAGCGCCAAACCACGTTTTTTGCGGTTCTTCTGACGACAGCCTTGCACTTCAGAAAAAGCCGTCACTTAAGATTGATTACATAATTGCTCCACCGCGTATGGCACGCTATATGGAATACAGTACAAAAATTTATAATATCTATCTTAAATACATTGCACCTGAGGATATTCACATTTATTCGATTGATGAGGTATTTATAGATGTAACGCATTACCTTTCAACATACAATATGACTGCTCGTGAACTTGCAATGACAATGATACAAGATATTTTATCTACAACAGGAATAACCGCAACAGCCGGAATCGGAACAAATCTGTATCTTTGCAAAATAGCAATGGATATAGTCGCAAAACACATTGAACCGGATAAAAACGGTGTACGAATTGCCGAACTTGACGAAATGTCATACCGAAGATTGTTATGGAATCACAGACCCATTACAGATTTTTGGAGAGTCGGTCGTGGTTATTCAAATAAATTAGAAAAAATCGGACTTTACACTATGGGTGACATTGCAAGATGTTCTATCGGTAAACCGACTGATTACTATAATGAAGAACTGTTATACAAGCTTTTCGGTATAAACGCCGAACTGCTTATCGACCATGCTTGGGGTTACGAGCCTTGCACAATGGAAGATGTCAAAACATACAAACCCGAAACAAACAGCATATCCTCGGGACAAGTATTACATTGTCCGTATGAGTTTGACAAAGCAAGATTAGTTGTAAAAGAAATGACCGACCTTATGGTACTTGACTTGGTGGATAAAGGACTTGTAACAAATCAAATCGTGCTTACAATCGGCTATGATATTGAAAATATTACAGATAAAAACAGAAGTCAGAGTTATAAAGGTACAGTTACAACGAACTATTACGGTAAAAAAGTTCCGAAGCCTGCTCACGGAACAACAAATCTTCCAAAGCAAACATCGTCCACTACACTTATCACAAATGCAGTTATGGAATTGTACGATAAAATTGTAAACAAGAAATTGCTTATCAGAAGAATTAATATTGTGGCTAACAAGCTTGTCGATGAACACAGTGTAAAAAACGCAAACAAATATGAACAGCTTGACCTTTTTACCGATTATGAGATTTTAAAGAAACAACGCGAAAAAGAAAATGCCGAATCAGAGCGAGAAAAACGTATGCAGAATACAATACTTGATATAAAAAAGAAATTCGGCAAAAATGCCATTCTTAAAGGAATGAATCTTCAAGAAGGTGCAACCGCCAAAGACCGCAACAATCAAATAGGCGGTCACAAGGCATAATTTTTAAGGAGAATTACCATATGGAAAACATTAGTCACAAATATGATGACATAATCAATCTGCCCCACCATGTTTCAAAAAAGCACCCACAAATGTCGCTTCATGACCGTGCGGCACAATTTTCACCGTTTGCAGCTCTTACGGGACACAAAGCGGCAATTAATGAAACCGCCCGTTTGACTGATGAAAAGCAGATACTAAGCGAAGATGTCATTGCCAAACTCAATGAACAGTTAAATTTAATTAAAGAGAATATCGGTACAAATCCAATCGTGACAATAACATACTTTGTTCCCGACGATAAAAAATCAGGCGGTGCATACATATCCAATACCGGTGTTGTAAAGAAAATAAACGAATACAATCACACTGTTGTTTTGACCGACAAAACAGTTATTCCAATCGAGCAAATAAGCGAAATGCAAAGCGATATTTTCAGCGAAATATATTAATGATTTTGCAATTTGTGCGATGAACATTAAATCAGCAGTGATAAAAAATTGACAATACCGTTGTTGACAAGCTGATAGGATATGCCACCATAATATCAGTGAAATTTCTGTGCATAAAAAATACCATGTATATCCATAAAATTCTTACACCGCACACGCCTATAACGCTAAAGTATAGACATATCCTCGGATTATCAGCATAAAATAGTCCAAGAATATGTCCGCCCCAAGCTCCAAAAAACAAGAGTAGACAAAATCATAAAGATTTTGTCTACTCTTTAATATTATCTCCAAACTTCTTCTGCGATTTCTTTTACAAGCTGCAATTTTGCCCACTGTTCTTCTTCTGTAAGTTTATTACCTATTTCGCATGACGCAAAACCGCATTGTGGACTTAGGCACAATCTGTCAAGAGAAATATATTTTTGTGCCTCTTTTATTCTCGCGATTACGTCGGCTTTATTTTCAAGTTTCGGTGACTTTGTTGTTATAAGTCCCAACACGACTTTCTTATCGCCGTTGACGTGTGCCAAAGTCTCAAAGCCTCCCGAACGCTCGTCATCAAATTCAAGATAATATGCATCTACATTTTCCTTTTCAAACAATACCTCTGCAACCGAATCATATGCACCTGCACTTGCGTATGTTGAATGGAAGTTACCTCTGCAAACGTGAGTAGTAATTGTCATATCGTTTGGTTTGTCCTCTATTGCAAGGTTATTTATCTCTACCAAAAGTTCTTGAATATCCTTCAATCCGTTTTTATCCGTACCGAACAATTCTTCTGCTCTCGGATCTACAAGCATTCCCCATGAGCAGTCGTCAAGCTGTAAATTGCGACAGCCTGCATCATACAAATCCGCGATTACCTTTTTATATCCGTTTGCAATATCCTCTGCCAACTTATGAGTGCTGTCATAATACTTTGACGTGTTTTCCAACGCAAACGGCATGATCATTTGTTCAATAAACTGTGCCGGTGCGGGAATTGTCTGCTTTGCAACAGTATTTTCATCTTCAAATTGCTTTACAAATTTAAAATGCTCCACGAAGGGATGTACTTTTGAAAGTCCTACTTTTCCGCAAAGGTATGTATCATCAATCATTGCGTCTTCGCCGTGAAACGGTAAACCTTTTTTCGTTTTTTCATGTGCCACACCGTCAAATCCCCACATAAAATCCAAGTGCCATGTCGCACGTCTGAATTCTCCGTCCGTAATGACGTGATAGCCTAATTCTTTTTGTTTATTGATAAGTCTTTCGATTTCCTTATCTTCAACTGCTTTTAATTCGTCAGCCGAAATTTTTCCGTTTTCAAAACCCTCTCTTGCCGCTTTTAAATTTGCAGGTCTTAAAAAGCTGCCTACAAAGTCATATCTGAATGGTATTTGTTTGCTCATTTCTGTTACCTCCTGTGTTTTAATTTACATTAAGTATAACAGAAAATATGGAAATAGAAAAATATATATTATCATCATTTATCCATAGTTTTAATCTATGGATAAATGATTTTTCAATATATTCAAATATGAAACTCCGTATCGGCTAAGAACAGAATTTTTGCGTGTTAAAATTCCGATACGCATACTGCAATCTGAATCTAACGGTTTTGAAATAATGTTTTCACCGTTTAATTCCGTATCTATAATACCCGAACAAACCGTAAAACCGTTAAGACCGATAAGCAGATTAAATAATGTCGCTCTGTCACGCACCATAATATTTTTAGAGAATTCAAGCGAACTCAAAAATTCCTCCGAAAAGTAAAATGAATTGTGTTTTCCCTGTTCAAACACCAAATACGGATACAGCATTAAGTCTTGAATTGTTATTTCCTCTTTGTTTGCAAGAGGGTGATTGTTTGATATGAAAACGTGCGGTTTTGCAATATATAATTCTTCAAAATTCAAGTCATTTTTATTAATAAGTTTGCTCAAAACTGCCTCATTATGCTCACTCAAATACAATATTCCTATTTCACTTCGTCCGACTGCCACATCATCTATAATTTCATACGTCTGTGTTTCACGCAAAATAAAGCTGTATGCGTCCGCGTCATATTCCCTTATAACGTCCACAAACGCATTAACCGCAAATGAATAGTGCTGACATGAAACAGAAAATCTCGGTTTCTGATTTCTCTCACCTTTAAAATGCTCTGTCATAACGTCCGTCTGCTCCAAAATCTGACGTGCATATGAAAGCAACGTTTCTCCGTCCCTTGTCAGCTCTACGCCCTTATTGGAACGAATGAATGCCGTTATTCCCATTTCTTCTTCAATATTGTGAATTGCAGAGGTAAGGCTCGGCTGTGCTATAAATAACTTTTCAGCCGCCTCCGTTATATTACCGCACTCCGCTACCGTTACTATGTATTTTAATTGTTGCAGTGTCATTGTATATCCCTCATTCCATACTGAATATGTTTATTATATCATATTCATGTAAAAATACAATAAGAGTCTATCATAAAGATAAACTCTTATTAAAACCATTATTTACATAATCTCATAAATACCGATGCGGCTTGTGCTCTTGTTGTACCGGCTTTAGGATTAAAGTTTCCGTTTTCGTCACCTGTCATTATTCCTGCACAATATGCCCATTTGACTGAATCAATCGCATAATCCGCAATATCTTTTACATCAGAATATGTAATTTCATCACTGTCTGAATTATATCCCTTAGTTTTTGCATAGCGATATAATACAGCCGCCATTTGTTCACGAGTTATATCACTGTTAGGATCAAATTCCGTTTCTGTTTTACCGCTTATAATATCATTGTTATAAGCCCATAAAACAGCTTTAGCATACCAAGAATCATCAGATACGTCACTGAAATTCAATTCACCGTCTACTGTCGGTTCATTTTCTATACGATACAATGCCGAAACGAACATTGCACGGGTTAATGTAATGTCAGGAGCAAATTCACTGTCGCTTACACCTGTCATAAAACCCTTGTCATACGCATACTTGACAGCTTGATAGAACCACATATTTTCCGTTACATCAGTAAACCACACTGTTTGAGTAGTATCTTTTTCAGGTGCAGTCGTAGGTATAACAGTAGGTGCTATTGTCGGTTTGGCTGTTGATGTACCGCCACCCGAACCGGAACCACCGCTTTGAGGCTGTTTTGTGGCAGTCGGAGTGACTGTCGGAGTCGGTTTAGGTGTTGAATCTGTATCTTTTGCGTCTAACCACCTATTATAAAGTGAACCGTCACCTGTTTTATCAGATTCACTCCAATCGGCAACCTCCTGACGGTAATCGTCAACATAATGCCATACGATTTCTTCATCACCTGTCAATTTATACTCATTCAATCCCAATGAAGGGTGACTGCCGTTTACAGTATACATCCAACCGGAATATTTACCGTTTGTAAATTCACCAAGCCAATATCCTTCCGGTGATTGGATTGTACTGATATATCCGTTTTCCCAACCACGATATTTTAAGCCGTTATCGTCAAGTGCTTGTTTGAATACATCTCCCACTGTACTTCCTAATTTCACTTCATACTCTTTTTCAGGAATCCATGTTTGGTATGTATTCTTTGTATCTTTTGTCAAGACAAAGCCACTTCCGAGATTTTCTTCACCGATAAGTCTGAAACTTACATTTATCTTTTCAACATCATCAGGATTTTCTTCTACATTCATCAATACAGCCGCATATGTATACGGACTTGATTTTGCATACAGATATGCCTGACCTATTCCATGTCCGACTGCAACACCGTTTTCTATTGAAACAACGTTTTCGTCACTGCTCTTTACTTCTGAATTTGACGAAACATTTGCAGTACCGTTTACAATTATATCGCTGTTATCTACTTGCAAATCAACGGTTTCAGCAGAATATTCGTCTAATTCTGCTTTTGTGATTGCAGTGATACCGTCAATATCACCTTTACAGCTGTCGTTTGCATTATTTTTATCGTCACTCAACCAATAATTTTCGCAAACAACGCTGTTTATATCATAGTTAGAATTAACATCACCTAAAATACCGTATTCGATCTTTCCGCCATTGTAATTATATCTTGTATAACACTTACCGCTTTCGTCTTGATAATAGCCGCAGATACCTGCTGACGTTTTAGCTGTTACTGTTCCATAGTTATTTGAGAAATCAACAGCCGATTCGCCTAGCACAGTTGAACTGTAATTACGTCCGACAATACCACCGGCATAGTTTTCGCCGTTTACATCACCTGTATTTTCGCAGAAATATACCAAGCCGTTTATAAGTTCACCGACTATACCACCGCCGTATGAACCTTGTGCTGTAATATTACCGCTGTTTTGACAATTTTTGATACCGCTTTTTTTATAACAACCTGACGCACGTCCTGCGATACCGCCTGTCATACTTCCCGACACTTCTGCTGTATTACTACAATTTTCTATTTTACCGCCACTATAATTTTCAGCTACAATTCCTCCAACGTCATATTTACCGCTTATTGCACCGTTATTGACACATTCGGAAATTTCTCCGTTTACGGATAAATCCGCATAGTCGTCAATAAACAATAGTGCCTGACCTTTGCCGTTTCTGTTTTCTATCGTAATACCGCCGACATTACCGCTGTTCGATAAGTTACCGTTATTCTCAGATTTTCTTACAGTACCGTAATTTTCGCCGACTATTCCCGCTTTACTGTATCCGGCAGACGTCATATTGCTGTTATTCACACAACCTGTCACAAGCCCGTAGTTTTCGCCGGCTATTCCTGCAAGATATGTTACGTTTGAGGCGGTAAATCCGAAATCAGCACTGTTTGTACAATTTTCTATTGTACCGAGATTTATTCCGGCTAAAGCTGCAATTTTTCTTACGTTATTATGAGCTGTCAATCTGTTAGTGGAATCTATATTAAGATTTTTAACAACACCATTCTTACCTATATATGAGAACAATCCGAAATAATTATTTTCTGCATATAAAATTACATTTTTCACAGAAAAACCGTTTCCGTCAAACACACCTTCAAACGCACGATTCTTCTCGGACTCCCACCATTCTCCGTTATCGTTTGACTTTAATCCATCCCAATAACCGATTGAACTAAATTCTTTGCTATCGCTTAAATCAATATCGCTTGAAAGTTTAAAGTATACACCTTTATATGAATTTCCGTCTGCAACGCTTTCCGAAAGAATGTTCATATCTTCCAACGATTTTATAATATACGGTTCTTCTTCCGTACCTTTACCGCTCCATTTAGGTTCTGAAACTTTTACGGAAACAGCACTTGATATTCCGCCAATTTCACATTTAACAGTTATATCCTTTGCATTGCCAAGCTTAGCGGAATCTATAATAATACTTGCATTTAGTGTCCCTACGCCATTTGTAATTGTAATATCGCCGCTTTGTTCAACTGTAACGGCACTGTTGTCACTGCTCCATTTTGCAGTTATATTTTTGTTTAAATTCTTACCGTATATCTTTGCTGTAAATGTATGAGAAGTATCTGTTTCAAGACTTTCGCCCGATGATACAAGATTTATCGAAATAATTTTGCTTTCCTTGTATTCGTTATTAAGTACCGGATATTTACTTCCAACATAAAATATCGGTGCTACTTCTACTGTTTTGCCGTCAACTTCTTGTTCTTTAACGCACCACAAATCATACACAAATGCGTCGCTTTGCATATATTCGTCTGTTCTGCCTGTGGCAATATTCGTGTTTGTTGATGCATTTTCGCCATACGGCATTTTATCGCCGATAATTCTGTAATATAAATTTTCTGCCGATACACCGTTTGTAAATGCTCCGAATAATGTACCTGCTTTTTTTGCTTTTACTGTCCCCGTTGCGTAACAATTTGTCACTTTACTGCCGCTTAAAAGCTGTCCTACCAGTCCGCCGACATATTCATCTGCCAAAACAACAGTATTTGAATAGCAATTTTCTATTTTAGTGTCCCTTGCTATACCGACAATACCGCCTCCTATATCTTCACCGCTTACAAGTCCGTCTACTCCAAGCAATGTAATTTCTGCATTTGCGGTATATCCGAATAATCCGCTTACTTTTTGATTTTCGGTATTTAGTTTTACTTCATATCCGTTACCGTTAAAATGACCCGAAAATGCTTTATCTTCCGAATTGCCTATTGAAAGCCAATACTTTTCTGTTAAATCAATATTATTATTTAATTTAAAGTATGCGTCTTTATATGATTCACCTTTATTTACATTTTTCGCAAGTAATGCAAGTTCGGACGCTGTTTTTATAACATACGGATTTTCTTTACTTCCGTTTCCGCTGTCAAATGTTTCAGCCACACTGTCTGACCATTTTCCTTGTGATGAATATGACGGTATTTTCTCTTCAATTTTAGGTGTTGAAGCAGGTGTTACTGACGGTGTAGGTTTTGTTGATGTGTCTATATCATCGGAACCGTTTACCTCCCATGCCAAAACAGGGAATTTATCCGATTTCACAAACGCACTGCCTAAAATTCCAGTCATATCTGCAAGCTGATTTTCTGTTTTCACTTCAAGTCCCGTACCCGAATTTTCCGCATACGGCATAGGTGCGGTATCTTTAAGGAAATAGCAGTTTTTAACCGAATATTCGCTCACTGTATATCCCAGTATTCCGCCGTTGGTATTGTTTTGCGATGAAATTTTACCGCTGTTATATGAATTTGAAATATCACAGTTGTATGATTTACCAGAAATACCACCCGAATATGCTGACGCACTTACTTCACCGCTGTTATAACAACTGTCAAGAAGTATACTGCCCTCGTAATTGTAACCGACAATACCGCCTGCATATCCGCCGGTTGCAGTTACAGTGGCTTTATTAGTACATTCTTTTACAGTTCCCGAACTGTAAGCGGCAATACCGCCAACTTCGTCCTTACCTGTAATAGTTCCCTTATTCTTACACTGAGTTATAACACAGCTTGTTACCGTTTGGTTAACCGCACCGTTATAACCTACTATACCGCCGACTCTGTTTTCGCCTTTTATTTCGGCATAGTTGATACAATGAGATATTAAACCGTAGTTCACGGCACATATACCTGCCGCAATTCCATATGTATCATTCGTGTTTTCTATATTTCCGTATACATAAAGATTTTTTATTACCGCATTTTCTTCCGTAACTCCGAAAAGTGCCGAAAGATAGCTGCCCGAAGATATATTTATTCCCCTTATACTGTAATCTTGACCGTTAAAATTACCATTAAAAGCATTGCCTTGATATTTATTTGATATGTATTTATTGGATACACCTATCGGTGTCCACTTCTTGCCTGATAGATCTATATCATTTTTCAAGATAAAATATTTGTCTGACATATCATTGCCCTTTTCTACTTCATACGAAAGCAAAGCAAGTTCTTCTGCATTTGCAATGATATACGGATTATCTTTATCACCGTTACCGCCGTTAAATTCTTCTGTGCGATAGTCTATCCAATAATTTGACGTATCCGTTACAATCTGCTTTTCAATTCCGTTTACCGAAATTTTAAGCGTCTTTTCGGCATTTACTTTGTCAAATGTGATGTCTATGGCTGTTTTTTCGTCTGATATGTATTGAGATAACTGAACATTTTTAAGTTCGACCTCTTTATCGTCAACAAATGATTTTATTTCAAAATCATTTAACGTAAGATTTGTTCCTACAAGTTTTTTGTTTAACAATACAGTTATCTTACCGTTTTCGATATTAATGCTTTCAATATCAAATGTTTCGTCTTCCCCTGTCGGCGCATTGCTCCAATCAATAACAGGAAGATTATCACTGTCTGTAAATGCGTTTGACAAATCACTTGCCGAAACAGTATCAACGGCATATACCGTACTTATATCACCGCCGTTTTCAAGTGCCACAAGTTTAGTGCTGTCACCTATGTTATACAAGTTATTTACTGTCGTATTTTTCATTGAACCGATTAGTTGATATTCCGTATGAGTATTCACCTCACCGCTGTTGTACGCATTTTCTATCGTACCGCCAAGCTTATAGCCTACTAATCCGCCACTGTAATTGTAACCGATTACCTTACCGGTATTATATACGTTAGTTATGTCACACGCATAGTTGCAACCGATAATACCGCCGAAATAATTACCGTCTTCAGTACCTATTTGACCGTCATTATATGCTCTGTCAATCTTTCCGCATTCGCTTACACTTATATCCTTGCCGACAATTCCACCTACCGCAACTCCTCTTAAATAACTGTACATATCGTCATCTTTAAAAGGTGCAGATACATTTCCGCGGTTTGCGGCATATGTAATGTCGCCGTATGCAAGCTGACCGACAATTCCGCCTGCCTCTGCAAAGCTCTTGGAAGTAGCTGTAACCGTTCCGTTATTTGTAACATTTATAAGATTTCCGCTTACTCTGTTACTTTCCTTAAATTGAGCTCCAAGCTGACCTGTTATACCGCCCACATAAGCAAGACCTGTTATATCGGCGTTGTTTGTACAATTTATAATCAATCCGGCATTTATACCGGCGATTCCGCCAATATATTTTGCCGCATTAATGTATTCATTACCCTCAGCCTGTGCGTTTATTTGTCCGTTTACCGTAACATTTCTGACAGTTCCTTCTTTTCCTATAATTCCGAAAAGACCTTGACAATAAGTTTCGTAATGATTGTCGCCTTGCTTATTGTACTTTTTGGTTTCTATGAAAAGTCCGGAAATGCTGTGACCTTTTCCGTCAAATATACCGTTATATGCGGTGTCGTCATCTATACCGTAACCGTTATTATTGATATAATTATATCCGTTACCAATTGGTGTCCAATTTTGGTTTTCCAAGTCAATATCACTGTTTAATACTGCATTTGCTGTTCTGTCACCACCGTTTACTTTTTCGGCAAACCAAACCAAATCTTCCGCACTTTCAATCTGATAAGCACCGTTTATAAGTTCCGGTTCATCGCTTGCAAATGCAGTGAAATTTACAGGTACAAAACTCGCAAGCATACATAAAGACAACAATATACTTGTAAATTTATTTTTTACGCTCATTTTTTTCTCCAATCTTTATACTATTTTATACTTAAATCAAGAGTATTTGAAATAGGTGCCAATGATGATATATTTCCGTTCCATGTTAAAATCTTGATTGTATATTCATCAGCTGAATCGGCAGATATTTCTTTAAATTCAACTTGATTTTCATTACCGGGCTTTAAAGAAATTTCTTTAGGTTTTATTCCTATCAATTTGCCGTTTGAATCATATACGGCAGCCATAACACTTACTTTCTTTTCTTCTGTAAGATTACTGTTAAGTTTTACCGTTAATGTACCTGTTAGTTTTCCGTTTTCAACTTTTAATGTGTTTTGTTCAGTTGCAGATTGTACAGGTAAAGGTGTTGAAGTTACTGTTGGTGTCACTGTTGGCTCTGCTGTTGCCGTTGGTGTCGCTGTTGGTATCGCTGTTGGTGTTGCCGTTGGTGTTGCCGTTGGTGTTGCTGTCGGTGTTGCTGTCGGTGTCGCTGTTTGGGTTGC
>ERZ894191.260-NODE-260-length-47309-cov-14.918716_pt1 | contig 47309 bp, 33 predicted proteins | sample MGYA00380282_ERZ894191 | MGnify/ENA primary metagenome ERZ894191 (study PRJEB32331, sample SAMN06328485) | human gut metagenome | biome: human gut microbiome; feature: stool | host: Homo sapiens | collected 2013-02-21 ...
GCTGCATGGTCGTGCCTGGTGCGGTCGTTTCGCCGGCAGTCCGTCCTGTGCGTTGGTTATGGGAGTGATAAGTTTGTGTGGTGCTTGTGTGGGTAATTTATGTTGGATGTATAAACTGTATCCTTTGTTAGGGATATTTGTAGTATTGAGGGGAGTATTTTCTGCTGAGGGGATGTTTTGAGTGAGGGATTTTTTTGGTTGTGTGGGGATTGAGTGGTCTGACGGGAGGTGGTGGGCCATCAGCGCTGCGCTGGATGGCTGCAAGGGCTGAGTTTCCTTGTGGTCTGACGGGGGGATGTGTGGCATCGGCGCTGCGCTGGATGCCTGTGAGGTGTGCGGCTTGTGGAAAAAAATATAGCGCGGGTGGGGTGTGCATGCTATAATGATTAGGATTATAGTGCTGTCGGCTGTTTTTGGGGGCGGCGGTGGTTTGTTTTTTGTTTGAATGGGAGGTCTGGATATGGCGGAGTCTATGAAGGATTTTGAGAGGGAGCTGGAGGCTTCTTTTAAGAGGATCGATGAGGGTGATATTATCTCAGGGACTGTTGTGAGTGTGGATGAGTCGGGGGTTGTTCTTGACCTTAAGTTTTATGCTGAGGGTTTTATTCCGGTGGAGGAGTTTTCCCGGGTGCCGGGGTTTAATATTAAAGAGGCTGTTCAGCCGGGGGATGAGGTTCAGGCGATGGTTCTTCGCAGGGATGATGGTCAGGGGAATATTCTTCTTTCCAGAGCGGATGCTGCGGATGTGCTTGCCTGGGACAGGCTGAAGGAGCTTCAGGATTCGGGTGAGGTGCTGGATGTTGTTGTGAAGGGGATCGTTAACGGGGGTGCCATTGCTTATGTTGAGGGAATCCGTGGGTTTATTCCGGCATCCAGGCTTGATCTGGAGTTTGTTGAGGATACTGAGGTGTTTCTGAATAAGCCGATCCAGGTGCGGGTTATCGAGGCTGATAAGGCGAAGAAGAGGCTGGTGCTTTCGGCCAGGGAGATTCTTCGTGAGAGGGCTGAGGTGGAGAGACGGAATAAGATTTCCAATATCCAGGTTGGTTTTGTGACTGAGGGTACGGTTGAGAGTTTGCAGCCGTATGGTGCTTTTGTGGATCTTGGGAACGGGGTTTCCGGGCTGGTGCATATTTCTCAGATCTGTGAGAAGAGGATACGGAAGCCTTCTGAGGTTTTGAGTGTTGGGGATAAGGTTAAGGTGAAGGTTATCGCGATCAAGGATGGTAAGCTGAGCCTGAGTATTAAAGAGGCATCGGATCTGATGGCTAAGGAGGTTGAGGAGGAGTCTTTTGAGCTTCCAGAGTCGGGGGAGGAGGCTACTACTTCCCTGGGTGCTTTGTTTGCAAATATTAAATTATGATTATTTTGGATGAAAAAGGATGGATGTGTATGAAAAAACCGGAGAGAATATTTGTAATCGGACATAAGAATCCGGATACGGATTCCATCTGTTCGGCTATTGCTTATGCGGATATTAAGAACAGAACTACGCAGAATAAAAAATATATCCCGAAGAGAGCGGGGCAGATCAATGAGGAGACCAGGTATGTGCTGAACCGTTTTGGCGTACAGCCGCCGGCTTATCTGGGAAATATCGGTACGCAGGTCAAGGATATGGATATCCGGATCAGTCCGCAGGCGGATAAGAATATGTCGCTGAAGAATACCTGGGATCTGATGCAGGAGAACGGGATCGTTTCTCTTCCAATCCGTGATAAGGATGGGTGTCTGGAGGGGCTTGTGACGATTGGTGATATCGCAAAGACCTATATGGATACTACAGACAGTTATCTTCTTTCCAATGCGAGGACGCAGTATCAGAGAATTGCCGAGACTGTTGGCGGTGAAGTGGTGGAAGGTAACGGACACGGATATTTTGTGAAGGGGCGTGTGCTTGTCGGTACTGCCAACCCGAAGATGCTGGAGGGCTACGTTGAGGAGAATGATATGATCATCATGGGTGACCGTGAGGAGGATCATCTTCAGGCGATCAGCCAGAATGTCAGCTGTATCATCGTGGGGCTGAATATCGTGGTTTCCGAGAAGGTTGTAAAGCTTGCTCATGAGAAGAATATCGTGATCATCCGGTCTCCGTATGATACGTTTAATATTGCGCGTCTGATCAATCAGAGTATTCCGGTCAGCTTTGTTATGAAGCGGGATAACATGGTTACGTTTAATACCGAGGATTTTACGGATGATATCCAGGATGTTATGATCAAAAACCGTCACAGGGCGTTTCCGGTGATCAATCCTCATGGTAAGTGTATCGGTACGATCTCCAGACGTAATTTTCTGGATATGCATAAAAAGAAAGTGGTTCTTGTGGATCATAATGAGGTGGATCAGGCTGTTGATAATATCGAGAAGGCGGAGATCCTTGAGATCATCGATCATCATAAGCTGGGTACCTTGCAGACCATGACGCCGGTTGCTTTTCGTAATGAGCCGGTGGGATGTACGGGTACGATCCTTTATGAGATCTACGGAGAGCAGAGACTGGAGATCCCGGAAAAGATCGCGGGGCTTCTCTGTGCGGCTATTATTTCGGATACATTGATGTTCCGTTCACCGACCTGTACGCAGACGGATAAGATCGCTGCCAGTGCTCTTGCGCTGATCGCGGGGATCAAGATCGAGGAGTTTGCCCGAGAGATGTTTTCTGCGGGAAGTAATCTGAAGGATAAGTCTCCGGAGGAGATTTTTTATCAGGATTACAAGAAGTTTATCGGTGAGGGTAATGTTTCCTTTGGTGTGGGTCAGATCAGTTCCATGGACAGCGAGGAGCTTAAGGAGATCAAGGAGAAGCTGATGCCGTTTATGGTGAGTGAGTGTGGCCGTCATGATATCACGAGAGTTTATTTTATGCTGACGAATATCCTGGAGGAGTCTACAGAGCTTCTGTTTTACGGGGAGGGCAGCCAGCAGATGGCGGAGATCGCTTTTGAGCGGAAACCGGATGGAGATACCTTCAGTCTGCCGGGTGTGGTTTCCAGAAAGAAGCAGCTGATCCCGGCTATGATGGAGGCTGCTCAGCTGATGAACAGCGATTATGCATAAGAGGTGACGGAAAATGGCGAAACAGTTATGGAAGCCGGGGAACATGATCTATCCGCTGCCGGCTGTAATGGTGAGTGTTACCGATGGTGAGGGGCATGATAATATCATAACGGTTGCGTGGACGGGTACGGTGTGTACCAATCCGGCGATGGCTTATATTTCTGTCCGACCTTCCCGTTATTCCTATGATATGATCCGGAAAACGGGTGAATTTGTGATCAATCTGACAACGGAGAAGCTGGCGTTTGCAACGGATTTCTGCGGGGTCCGTTCGGGGCGTGATGTGGACAAGTTCCGGAAGCTGAACCTTACGAAGGAGAAAGCGCAGTTTGTTTCTGCACCGATGATCGGGGAGGCTCCGGTTTCGATCGAGTGCAGGGTGCGTGAGGTGAAGGAGCTGGGGTCTCATGATATGTTTCTTGCTGATGTGCTTGCGGTCCATGCGGATGAAGCTTATATGGATAAAAACAACAGGTTTCGTCTCAATGATGCGGGTCTTCTGGTTTATTCCCATGGGGAGTATCTGGCGGGTGGCCGGAAGGTGGGAACCTTCGGCTACAGCGTAAAGAAGAAGCAGCAGAAGAAGCAGATGCAGAAGAAGTTGGATAAGAAATCAGACAGGGAATCAGAGATGGCAGGGATGGCAGAGATGGCGGGGAAGTTGAAGACGTCAGGAAAGTCAGGGATGTCAGGAAAGTTGAAGATGTCAGGAAAGCCAGGGATGTCAGGGAAATTGAAGATGTCAGGAAAGCCAGGGATGTCAGGGAAGTTGAAGATGTCAGGAAAGCCAGGGATGTCAGGGAAGTTGAAGACATCGGGGAAGCCAGGGATGTCAAGGAAATTAAAGACGTCGGGAAAGGCAGGGAGAGAGAAACGGTAGGTTCTGCGGAGCCGTAACGTTTGTTGAGGTTTGGCAGCTGTTATGCTAAAATGAAAGGATACAGTATGAATAATATTACACTGATAGGAATGCCTGGTGCGGGGAAGAGTAGCATCGGTGTCGTTCTTGCGAAGGTACTTGGGTACCAGTTTATTGACTCTGATCTGCTGATCCAGAAGGCGGAGAAAAGGACTCTGAGTGAGATCATTGCGGATGAGGGTACAGAGGGCTTCAAGGCGATCGAGAATCGTGTGAATGCTTCGATCCAGGTGGAGAATACGGTGATCGCTACCGGTGGAAGTGTGGTTTACTGCGATGAGGCTATGCAGCATCTGAAGTCTGAGGGTGTTGTGGTGTATCTTAAGATCTCGCTGGAGCTTCTTTCCAGGCGTCTTGGTAATCTTAAGGGGCGTGGTGTTGTGCTCAAGGAGGGGCAGACGCTGGCGAGTCTTTATGATGAGCGTGTTCCTTTGTATGAGAAATATGCGGACATTGTGGTGGATGAAGAGGATAAGGATCTGGAGGGGAGTCTCCAGGTTGTGCTTGAGGCATTGAAGAACAGGGGAGATAAGGCGTAACTGTTGGCTTGTGGAAACGGTTTGCTGGAGTGTTTCGGGTCATGGGTTGTGACAGGTTTTCGTCATAAATTGTTTACAAATCTGAAATATGTGTTATAATATACAACTGACCTAAAAAACGGTATTGCGGAACATTTGTTCCTGCAGTAAATTCAGAGAAAGTTTCTGCTCATAGAGGAGTAAAATAATAGAGGTGTGTTATGGAACAGTATGTGATTAAAGGCGGCAATCCTCTGGTTGGAGAAGTGGATATTGCGGGTGCGAAGAATGCGGCGCTTGCGATATTGTCAGCAGCCATTATGACTGATGAAACTATATTGATCGAGAATCTGCCAGATGTTAGGGACATCAATGTTCTGCTTGAGGCGATCTCCGAGATCGGGGCTCAGGTTGAGCGTATTGATAAGTCTACTGTAAAGATCAACGGTTCTACTATCGGCAATCTCAGCGTGGATTATGAGTTTATCAAGAAGATCCGTGCTTCTTATTATCTTCTGGGTGCTTTGCTTGGTAAGTATAAGCATGCGGAGGTTCCGCTTCCGGGTGGATGTAATATCGGCAGCAGGCCGATCGACCAGCATTTGAAGGGTTTCCGTGCTCTTGGTGCGGATGTTGATATCTGTCATGGGGCTATTGTTGCCAAGGCGGAGAATCTGCATGGCAGCCATATTTTCCTGGATGTGGTTTCTGTTGGTGCTACTATTAATATTATGATGGCTGCTTCTATGGCGACTGGTCGTACGATCATTGAGAATGCTGCGAGGGAGCCGCATGTTGTTGATGTGGCGAATTTCCTGAACAGTATGGGGGCGAATATCAAGGGTGCCGGTACGGATGTGATCCGTATCCGTGGTGTTGAGACGCTTCATCGTACGGAGTATTCGATCATTCCGGACCAGATCGAGGCTGGTACGTTTATGTTTGCTGCTGCGGCTACTCGTGGTGATGTTACTGTTCGTAATGTTATTCCTAAGCATCTTGAGGCTACTACTGCTAAGCTTGAGGAGATCGGGTGTGAGGTTGAGGAGTTTGATGATGCGGTTCGTGTCCGTGCGCCGCATGTGCTTCATCGTACGCATGTGAAGACGTTGCCTTATCCTGGTTATCCTACGGATATGCAGCCGCAGATCGCGGTTACTTTGGCTTTGGCTGAGGGTACGAGTATTGTTACTGAGAGTATTTTTGAGAATCGGTTTAAGTATGCGGATGAGCTTTCCCGGATGGGTGCCAATATTAAGGTGGAGGGGAACTCTGCTATTATTGATGGTGTGAGGAAGCTTACGGGGGCGCGTGTGAGTGCGCCGGATCTTCGTGCGGGGGCTGCGCTTGTTATTGCGGGGCTGGCTGCTGAGGGTGTTACGGTTGTTGATGATATTGTTTATATCCAGCGTGGGTATGAGAATTTTGAGGAGAAGCTCAGGAGTCTTGGGGCTGAGATTGAGAGGGTTTCCAGTGAGAAGGAGATTCAGAAGTTTCGGCTGCGTGTTGGGTGATGGTTGGTGACAACTGGTAATGATTGGTAGCGATTGATGATAATTGGAAATTTGAGTTTTGCGTTTTTGGGAGAGTTCCCGGGTGTTTGTGCCTGGGGGCTCTTTTTTTTGTGTGGGTGGGGAGGGATGAATGGAGGGAAGGACGAACGGACAGTCTGCCAGCGAGGCGGCTGCATGGTCGTGCCTGGTGCGGTCGTTTCGCCGGGTCATTCTAGGCGTCTGAGGCGCCTGTCGTGCAGGGCGCCCCATAACTCGCCATGTACGCTGATGCGTACCTGGCTCAGACAGATGGGGCTTACTCTGCGGCTTGTGGCCGCAGAGTACCTTCCCGCCAGGTGCCTCAGGCGCCAAGTATGACCAGCGGCTTACTCCGACGCACCGGGGCCCGACCATGCAGCCGCCCCGCTGGCAGTCTGTCCGTTCTGGTTTTTGGGGTGTGAGGTGTGGTGGTTTGCCGGGAAAGGGTGAGCCATCAGCGCTGCGCTGGATGGCTGCAGGGGCTGAGTTTCTTTGTGGTGTGTTGGGAGATGGTGTGGCATCGGCGCTGCGCTGGATGTGGGTGGGGTGAGTTTTTTTGCGGTTTGTCGTGAGGGGATTGGGGAATAGAGGCTGGTTTGGATATATTGTAGTGTTTTTGTGTAATATTTAAATTTATTTTTGGAGGATTTTGGATTATAATTATGGAAAAAGATGGTTGGCCTGATTGGTTGACTGATTGACTGGTTGATTGATATCCGGGGTTTTGGTGACTGTTTTGTGGGACTTGAGAGAAGAGCTTCGGATGTATGCTGATGTGGCTTGAGAGAAGAGCTTCGGATGTGTGCTGATGGGACTTGAGAGAAGAGCTTCGGATGTGTGCTGATGTGGGACTTGAGAGAAGAGCTTCGGATGTGTGTTGATGAGGGGTGTGTGATGGGCTTCGGATGTGTGTTGATGTGGCTTGTGTGATGGGCTTCGGATGTGTGTTGATGTGGCTTGTGTGAGGGCTTCGGAGGTTTGTTGGTTTGGTTTTGAGGGTGGTCTTTTTTTGGAGGGCTGCCTGGGTTTTGGAGGGAGTGGGTTGTATGTGTGATTATGTGGTTTTGCCGCTTTTGAATTCGTCTTTTGAGCCTGGGAGGGCTCGGGAGGTTGTTGAGGGGTTTGTGGATGTGGATTTGAGGAATATTGCGCGGGCTGAGCTTTTTTATTTTACGGGGCAGGCGGAGGAGTGTTGTGAGATCACGAGGGGGTATCTGTCCAGCAGGGTTATTGAGCTGAAGCTTTCGGCGTGTATTTTGTATGGGTATTCTAATCTGACGCTGGGGAATGTGGCGGCGGCTAAGCGGGGGATGGAGGGGATCCAGTCCTGTGTGAAGCTGGCTATGAAGAAGAAGGTTCCTAAGGATGTTTATGCGTCCTGTCTTCTGGCGGGGTATGTGGGGGCGGTTTTGCTTCATCTGCCTACGGATGGAATGCCTGCTTTTGGGGAGTACAGCAGGATGCTTCCTGAGGGGCTGAGGCTTTTTGCCACGTATGTGATGGCGCACCATACTTATCTTAACGGGGAGATATGGAGTGCTTATGGGATGGGGAAGGCTGCTTTGTTTATGGCGGAGAGGTCGTATCCGATCAGTATGACGTATATCCACTGTATGATGGCGGTGTGTGCGATCAACCGAAAGCATAAGCAGGAGGCGCAGGAGGAGATGCTCCGGAGCTGGGAGCTGGCGAAGATGGATGGGTTTCTGGAGCCTTTTATTGAGCATCATGGGCTTTTGCGGGGGCTGATCGAGGCTTGTATCCGGAATCGGGATCCGGAGGCGTATCAGCGGATCACGAAAGGGGTGCTTTCTTTCAGCAGGGGCTGGATGGCGCTTCATAATCCGGAAAACCGGAGAAAGGTTACAGGGGAGCTGTCGACGATGGAGTTTTCTATTGCCATGCTGGCAAGTGGGGGATGGAGCAATAAGGAGATCGGAGAGCATCTGGGGATTTCCATTAATACTGTCAAGCATTACCTTACGGATATCTTTTGCAAGCTGAAGGTCAAGAAGCGGGATGAGCTGAAGAAATTCATGTTAAAATAGTGACAGAGGCACTTTTTTTTGAAAAAACGTGCCTTACAAAACAACTGGTAGTGTTGTATAATAAATACCATAAATAATCAGATTTTATTGGGAAATCAGACGAAAAGAACCAGTGAACGAGTAAGTTAAGAAGGAGGAGTTGAAGACTGATTCTCGATAGCATCTGATAATGTCAATATCCTTACCAAAAATGTCTGGTATATTGACACTACAATCACATAAGGGTAAATATTGAAAAGGTGTAACCTGTTTACTCACCGGCTAAAAACATGAAGCTTTTTTAAGAGAAAGGAATATAAACAGAAGTAAAGTAATAAGAAATACAGTACACGTTAATGCACACATAGGAAAGCGGGAAAGGTATGAAAAAATTAAGGAATAATAAGATCAGAAAACTCCTGGCATTTATGGTGGCTTTGGCGTTGATGGTATCCTGTATGCCGAGTGCATATACGATCTCTGCGAGTGAGGCGTTCGGAGATGGAACGGAGGATATATTTACAGATGGCGAAATTACATCTGAACCAGCGGCCGAAGAATCGACACCGGATGTAAGCAGCGCTGACCAGGAGGAAACGGAACAGGCGCAGCAATCGACGCTTACATATGAAAATGATTCTGTTAAAGTAACAGCAGAGGCACTGGAGGACGGAGCTCTTCCGCAGAATACAGCATTGAAGGCTGACAGCGTAAACGAGAATTCATCCGTATCTTATGATACAGTTTCTCAGAAGCTTTCAGCAGCAGCTACAGACAAGGGCAGCAGCCTGAGAGGTTTTTTTGCGTATGATGTGTATTTTGCTGATGGCGACGGAAACAGAGTCGAGCCGAACGGCAGAGTCAGAGTAACTTTTGAGTACAAGACACCGGCAGCACCGGAGCTTACCGATGCAGCCAGCACGAGTGTAACCGTTGAGAAGCTTCATTATAACAGCAGTACCGGTGATACTGATGTTAACACCTTACAGGCCAACGAGGATCTGAAGGTTCTGAATGTCAACGAGGGCAAACAGATCCAGACACTTCAGGTTGAGACTGGCAACGCAGCTGTTTTTGCCGTTATGTGGGATTCTCCTGAGACAGCAGATGTCGAGGCGGAAGCTGTTTCCGGTAATGAGGACGAGGTGTCCATCGCATCAGAGGAGCTTACGGACGGAATGGATATTTCGGACGAGCCTGAGCAGGATGCAGCTGAGACACCGGCAGCAGAGAATCCGGAGGTAACTCCTGAGGCAGAGTCTTCTGAGGAGCCAGCGGAGAATCCGGATGCTGAACCTACCGAAGCGCCGGCAGAGGATCCGGATGTGGTGGAAGAACCGGCAGAGGATATTGCGAGCCCGGAGGAGGTTCCGGCAGCAGATGAGAATGGTGAGACAAGCCTGATCGAGGTTCTGGGAGACGATACGAATCTTCGTGTCAGTCCATCTGTCGAGGCAGAGGTTCTGGCAACTGTAAACGCAGGAACACAGCTCACACTTCTGGATACCGTAACAGCAGAGGACGGAGCAACCTGGTACAAGGTTTCCTGGGAAGGAACCGAGGCTTACATAAGAAGTGATATGGCACAGGTTGTTGACAGCAGTGATGAGGCAGAAGAGCCTGAGGATGTGCAGGAAAGCGAAGAAGTTTCTTATTCTCAGGAAGTTGGTAATGTAGTTGTAACTGCAACAGCAGTGAAGGGCGTTATTCCGGAAGGTGCACAGTTTGTTGTGACTCCGATCGAGAAAGGTTCTGACCAGTATGCAGATATCGAGAAACAGCTTCACGAGGGTGCAGAAAATGAGAGCTATACAGTAGCAGGTTTTCTTGCATACGATATTAGTTTTCTGAATGACGATGGAACTAAGATCGAACCGCAGAACGGAAGTGTCAGGGTATCTATAGCCTACAAAGAAGCAGAAATCCCAGAAGATGTAGCTGAAACAGATACAGCACAGGAAAACATGAATGTATCTCTGGTACATTTTGTGGAGGATGCAAATGGTAATGTCACAGAAGTTGTTAATATGAGCAATGATGGACAGGCTGAAGTAAGTACAACCGACAATGGAGAGATTGAAAGTGCAAACTTTGAAACAGAGAGTTTTTCTACTTTCTCAGTTGTATGGTTGGCAGATGATTTCACTTCTGTACAGACAACGAGTAGTTATGATAAGGAGAGCACTGTTGATAGTGCTGCCAGTGGTATTACTATCAATATGTTTAATTACGATACCAATCCAATAAATGATGATCATTCTTTGAAGTTTAGTAATGGAAAAGATCAAAGAGACGCTTATAACAATTGGACAGGGTCGGCTACTCCCTATCCTGGCATTATGAAAAATACATTGGGATCAGATTCATATCCGACATTAAATAAGGGGAAGAACGAGAGTAGTTCGTATTTATTTTCAACAACTTCCGGTACGGGCAAGACGGTTTATTCTGATGCAAATTACTTATTTAAAAAAGATGCAGATGGTTACTATGAATATGATAGTGCTGAAAATTTTGCACAGTTTGATACAAAGACAAAAAATTTTACTGTATATAAGGTACCAGGAAGTTGTGGAAATGCAGTAGGCCTACAAAGCTATCCGAAGCATGGAAGTTTCTTCCCGTTCAATACATTAGGTAATTCTGTTATAGAACATACAGCAAACGGCTCTGGTATTTATGGAATTTCAACGAATCCAGATTACCATTTTGGTATGACAATGTCAGCTAAATTCATTCAGCCAAAAGACGGAAAAATTCAAGGGAATGATATGGTATTTGAGTTTTCTGGAGATGATGATGTATGGGTTTACATCGATGGCGTTTTGGTGTTGGATATTGGTGGTGTTCATAATGCAGCGTCTGGTTCTATTAATTTTGCTAATGGCAACGTTACAGTTGGTAACAATAATAATCTAAATTTAAGACAATTATTTGCTGATGCAAAAACAACAGGAGATTTTGTTAGCGGAGAGAATCGTTTCGCAGATTATACAATGCATACAATTAATTTCTATTATCTCGAAAGAGGTGAGGGTGATTCCAACTGTAAGCTTAAGTTCAATCTTCCAACAGTTCCGAAGAAGTCGGTTACGGTTGAAAAACAGTTGAGTAATACGGATAAAGAGAAGTATGCAGATGTAGAGTTTAAATTTCAGTTACTTGTTCAGAATGACAGCAGTAAGTATGTTCCATCAAGTACTGCAGGTATTTTAAGCGATGGTAGCGAAGTTAAGTTCAAGAGTGAAACAATAAATGACGTTTCCTACGCTAATGTGTTTACGTTGAAACCTGGTCAGCATGCAACTTTCTCTGGACTTGAGGAAAATAAGAATTATAGGGTTCAAGAACTTGATGTATCAAATGACAAATATGATCAGGTTTTAATCAATGGGAAAAATGCAACAAATCAGAAGGGAAATGTTATTTCTAGTGTAGCTACAGTTGACAGTAGACCATGGGTAACTTTTACTAACAAGTGTAGTGAGAAAAATAGTCGTAAGCTGTGTATTACCAAAAAAATTAAAGGTGATATTCCTGTAAATGATAAATTTGATTTTGAGATAAAGTTGAATAGTCAGCTGTATACAGGAAATTATTATCTGCAAGATTCTGAAGGAAATTATTATACAAGTAAAAATGGAAACTTAGAGAATGCAGCGAAAAAGACTGTGTGTGGAAAAGCAGTTGATGGTGTTGTTTCTTCAGTTCCTGCAGGATACACAGTGGTTCTTGAGCAAATTTTAGCTGGAACAAGTTTTGAGGTTAACGAGATCAATCTTACAACGGATTATGGAAATCCTGAGTACAGTATTGAGGCGGCAGAGGATGTTAATACAACTAATAAAGCATCAGGAAAAATTAAGTTAGGTAGTGATGCGAAGGTAACGGTTACTAATACACGCAACAATGTAGCCAGTCTCGAAATTACAAAGGTAAATACAAGCAATCAGTCATTACCTGGAGCAAAATTTACTCTTACATTGGATGGTGATTCAGCGAAAACGTATAATGTAATATCTGATAAAGATGGTCTTTTGAAGTTTAAAAATCTTTCAGTCGGAACTTATACATTGACAGAAACAGAGGCACCGTCTGGCGGCTATGTTAAATCCACGGAGAGTTATAAAGTAATAGTATCTGTTGAAAATAATAAGGCAACTGCTAAGCTTTATAAAGCAGATGGTACGACTGAAATTGAGAACAAACAGATCATTAACTACACTGAGAAGGAAGAAGCCGAAAATAATCTTACCAGTAGCAAAACAGCCGAAGTTGTTGATTATGAGAATAGAATTTATAGGATTAATCTGAATGCAGAAACAACTGGACGCGAAGGAGATGTGGAGGCACAAGGTGCGAGTGTAGTAATGGTATTGGATGCTAGTAAATCTATGAATGAGAATATAAGTAATACCAATACTAGCAAGCTTGCAGCATTAAAAAATGCAGCGAACACTTTTATAGATACCTTAAAGTCTAAATCACCGGAGAGTGAAATAGCAATAATCTGGTATAGTGGAAGTGAGGGAAGTAGTACTTCAATAACGAATTCGGGATTTAAGAAATTAAACGTAGATAAAGATGTGTCAAGTTTAAAGAGTACAATTGATGGCAAGACAAAAGGTTCCGATGGAACACCAATGGGAGTTGCATTGGAGACTGCTAGAAATCAGTTATCATTATCAGATGCAAAGCACGAAAAAAATAAGTATGTAGTGTTTATGACAGATGGTTTGCCAGGATATAGTGAAGGAAGTGATAACTGGAATTGTATGGTTGCCAATAATGCAGTTAATAATGCAAATTTTATAAAAGAACAGGCAACTTTGTATACGGTTGGTGTTGGGCTTGCAGGTACTTTTAACTGGAAAGAAGGACATTCTGCCGAAACAGATTCTTATACAGGACATGGTAGTTGGTATAATCGTCGTTGGTATTCAGGACATGCCTCACTAACCGGAAGCGAATTTCTGAGCGAACATATAGCAACTAAATCTAGCGATGGTACTAAGCGGTATGCGTATGATACTAATGGTCTAAACGACTTAGTAAACACATTTAATGTTATTGCTGGTAGTATTGGTGATTTGTTTACAGTGCAGCCTAAAGAGATCGTAGATGTGATTGATGCAAGATTTAAGCTTACGGATGATGGATTAAAGGATTTGGCAACTAATCGTAGGCTGGGAGAAGGAAAAATTACAACCAATAAGGACGGATCGAAGGAAATTATCTGGACAGATAGTACTACAGGTTTGGAAGTGGGAAAAGTTAAGATTGTTGAACAGACTGACGGTACAACTAAAATTACCTGGACAGAACAGGCGGCCAGAATTGGAAATGCAGCCACAGAGAACGAGAATGACAAAGGTTGGAATGCAAGTTTCCGGATTCAGGCGAAAGACGACTTCATTGGTGGAAACATGATTCCTACTAATGGTGCAGATTCAGGTATTTATCTGGTTGGCGGTGGTATTAAAAAGTTTGAGCAACCATCTGTTAATGTTAAGCTTCTTAATTTAAATATCGGCAGTAAAGAAATAACAGTATTCAAAGGTGATCCAATAACGGCAAAGAATTTTGGAAATGAACTTGCTGAAACGATAAAAGTTGTACAGCTCAATAATGAAGGAACTTTAACGGCTGTGAAGCCTATGGATGCTGGTAAGAATAGTGTTAAATTACCTGATTTGGAAACGGCTGATATTGAGAAATTAAATAAGGATAAAGAGTTAACCATTGGCAGTGAAGAACTATATCAGTATATATATCCTGGTTCTGATGATGCAGTAGGATATTTCACTTATACTTATAAAATAGTTAGGGGAAATGCTGATGAGCACCTTGCTGGTTCAGTGGGAGAAAAGGTGGAGGAGTATCAGTTAACGGTTACTTATCATCCATATTCAAAAGATGAAAGAAACCAAAAACTAGCTACTTATGAACCTAAGATTAAGGAGCCGGATGTAGAATTATATACAGCTGAAAATGCTCCAAAAAATGATTTAGTTGGAAAACCAAAGGGTGGAATTAGTGTTGAGTCAAGTGTAGCATCAACAGGCACTTATACTGTGAATGTGATTGCTGGTGAATTGCAGATTGTTAAAAAACTGGATGCGCAAGCTGAGAAGGAAGAAACATTTAGATTCACAATTACAGACAAAAATGGAGATGTTGCAACTGCAACTGCAAAGATTGCAAAAGGCGGAAAAGAAGCAACTGCAGTATTTGAGCTTGTAGATGGAGCCAACGCAAAACTTGAACTTGATAATAAGAAATTAAGTGAACTGTCCCAAGGTGCTTATGTAGTTAAAGAGTCTTCAGACAATACTAGTTATGAATTACAGAGTATTGTAACAGGTGAAGGAACCAATTGTGACAGTGCAATTGCTGAAGATTTGTCAAATGGTATTACATTCACTATGGGAACAGACAAAAGTCAAAAGAAGGTTCCACAGAATGGAAATACAACAGATGGACGAGTTGGAATTGCCGAATTCACTAATAAAAAAACAGTTGTGAATATTGATTTTGAGAAAGTTGATGCTGAGACCAATACAAAGAAGTTGTCAGGTGCTAAATTTGATTTATATAAAGCTAATACGGCCGGAGAACAAATAGGTGATCCGATTAATCAGTATGAATCTGACAGAAAGGGAAAGGTTTCTATAGAGAACCTTCCAATTGGAAATTATGTATTGGTTGAAAGAAAAGCACCAGCTGGATATCAGTTATCTGCAAAACCATGGAAAATCATAGTAGGAAGCGACAGAAATATAACGGTAACACATGGTGATGATACTGTTAATCCACATGATAATGAAAAGATTTACCAGCTTACCAATGCTAAACTTTATTCCTTACCAGAATCCGGTGGACCGGGAATCTATGGATTTACAATCAGTGGTGTAGCGATTCTTGCAACTGCACTCCTGTTGTTTATAAATAATAAACGAAGGGAGGAAGAAGCAGAAAGATCGTAACACATTAATTGTAAATGAAACACAGGGAGATTGAAAAAGAAAAGAAGGCATAAAAGAAAGGAGCAAAGATATGAAGAATTTATTTAAGAAAGTCAGTGCAATACTGATGGCAGCGATTATGGTGCTGGCAATGGCATCTACCGCGTTCGCGGATGGACCTACTGCAACAATTACAGTGAATAATGCCGACAAGGCAACTTTAACTTATGCACAGGTTATTAAAGCAGATCAGACAACGAGAACAGGTTGGACTTTTGTAAATGATGATGTGAAAAATGCATATATTCAGGCATATGAAGTGGCTGATAATGATGCACAGGCAGCAATTGAGGCATTAATTGCAAATACGGATGCTGAGAAATTAGGAAAAGCTCAGGCATTAGCAGCAGGAAAAGTTCATTTTGTAGAGATGAGTAATCCACAGACAGTCAGTGAAGCAGGTGTGTACTTAGTAAAGGCAACAGAAGAAGGATATACCTATAATATTATGTCTGCATATGTTGGATTTGGCGAAGTTCCGAATTTAACAAATGCAACTGTAGACGCAAAGAAAACACCTATTCAGGTAAACAAGAAAGTTCTTGATACTGACAATGTAACAAAAACAGGAGATATCCTTACTTACACAGTAAGCACAAATGTACCATACATCAATCCTACAGATACAGATAAATCTTTCTATGCATATGATGAACTGACAGGTGCTGAATATGTAAATATAGACCAGGCAACAATCACATTAAATGGAGAGGATGTAACAGCGTCTTATCCAATTAGCTTTGTAAATAATAAATTCAGCGTTGATTTAAGTACCATGATTAATGATGCAAACAGCCATGCTGGAGAACAGGTAGTAATTACTTATCAGGTAAAAGTTACATCAGAAAATGACACCATCACCAATAAAGCAACAGCCGGACATGAAGATGGTAATGAGTATGGAAGCAAAGAAAGTAAAATTTATGAAGGTAACATCACATTAACAAAATATGGTGAGAACAATGTTACACTTGCAAACGCAGGATTTGAAGTAAGAAAAGATGGTGCAGCAGATGCATTAACATTTGTAAAACTTTCTGATGGCGTATATAAATATGTTCCAGCTGATACGGAAGGTGCTGTGACAGAAGTTGTAACAGATGCAAATGGTAAGGTTAAAGTACAGGGACTTGATATTGGAACATATAAATTTAAAGAGGTTACAGCACCACAGGGATATTCTGTAAATACAACTGACGTTAGTGCAACACTGGAAGTTGCTGAGAAGGATAATGGAACTGCAAGTGGCGTTCTTACACAGAATACTAGTATGAAAGATACCAAGCTTGGCGCTCTTCCATCCACAGGTGGAATGGGAACATACCTCTTCACTATCATCGGTGTTGTAGTTATGGCTGGTGCTGCTGGCGCATTCTTCATGAGCCGCAGAAAAGGATCTGAGGAGTAATCCAGACAGATTATTTGGTCAGATTTTTCTAAATATTTATAAACAACAGAACCAAAGTAATAATTAAGTAAATCGGTTACCGCCCGGCCTCTTCGGAGGCCGGGAGTGGTAATACAACAGTATGGAGAAACCTATGAGTAAGAATAAGAAGAAAAATTATATTGGACTTGGGTTGCTGTTTCTGATAGGATTGTCCATACTGCTGTATCCGATGATCAGTGATGCCTGGAATAAGCACAGGGATAATCTTCTGATCAGTAAATATAGCAGCAGTGTTTCTTCGAATAATAATTCGGAGGAACTTGACAGCATGTGGAAGGCAGCAGAGGAATATAACGAGCAGATCAAACAGGAAAGTGTACCGGATGCTTTTTCTGTGAGGGATGGAGAGACAGACAGTACATATGAGTCACTTCTGAATCTGAATGGTGATGGTATGATGGGATATGTGGAAATCCCGGTGATCGATGTACAGATTCCAATCTATCATTACACCACAGATGAGTCACTGGAGAAAGGTGCAGGACATCTGTTTGGCAGCAGTCTTCCAGTTGGTGGTGAGAGTACACATGCAATCCTTTCCGCACACAGAGGACTTCCAAGTGCCAAGCTTTTTACAGATCTGAACCTTGTGGAAAAGGGAGATGTTTTTTATCTGCATATCCTGGATAAGACGCTTGCTTATGAGGTGGATCAGATCCAGACGGTTCTTCCGGAGGAGACCGATTCGCTGGCAATCACAGAAGGTAAGGATTATGTGACACTTGTTACGTGTACACCATATGCGGTAAACACGCACAGAATCCTTGTAAGAGGACACAGAACAACTGTAAAAGCTGCGAAAGAAGCGCAGAAGACAGAGAAGAAAGCTACCGGAGTTTCCAATCCGACACTTCCGATGCTGATCCTTTGTGTTGTGATCGGTTTTGCGATCGCAGGTGTGCTGGTAGCAGTTGTCAATTTTGTTCAGAACAAAAAACGACGCAGGAAATAATTTATGGCTAAAAAGAAAAAAAAGAAAAAGAGCAATGTCGTCCTGAATGTTTTTATTGCAGTAGCTTTTTTGGCAGGGGCAGGAATTTTTCTTTATCCTACGATCAGTGATATGTGGAACCAGTACAGAAACGCGCAGCTGATCAGTGATTATGATCAGGCAGTCACAGGACTTTCTGATGATAATTATGAGAAGCTTTGGAAAGAAGCAGAAGAGTACAATGCGGAGCATACGGTAAATGCGATTGTAGATGCTTTTGACGATGAGGAGGATTATGAACCGACCCATCCTTATGATGAGGTTCTGGATCCGAATGGCGATGGATTGATGGGAAGTATTGAGATTCCGAAGATCCAGGCGAAGCTGGCAATCTATCACGGACTGAGTAAAAACGTTCTGGAAAAAGGTGTGGGCCATGTGGAGGGCACCAGTCTTCCGATTGGAGGCGAGAGCACACATGCCGTGCTGGCGGCACACCGTGGACTTCCCAATGCAAAGCTTTTTACAGATCTTGACCAGATGGAGATCGGAGATATTTTTATCCTGCACATTCTGGGAAAGAATCTGGCATATAAAGTAGATCAGATCAAAACGGTTCTTCCGGAAGAGACCAGCGAGCTGGATATCGTGGAGGGCGAGGATCTGGTGACTCTTGTAACCTGTACTCCTTACGGAGTAAATACACACAGACTTCTTGTGCGGGGAAGCCGTACAGAGTATGTGGAGGAAGAAGAAAGTAATGAGACAATTCCGCAGAAGCTTGCAAAAACAGATCCGAAGAAGGTTCTGGCTGCGGGAGGCATCGTGCTTGTTATCTTGATACTGCTGGTTTATTTGATCGTCCGCCGCAGTGGAAAGAAGCGGGTATCAGGAGAAAAAGAGGAGGCGGAAAAAAGTGGAAAAGAGAACTAAGCGGAAAAATTTTTTAAGCAGCTTTCTGGCAATTCTGGTAATGGCTGTGATGCTGATCGGCAGTATGGCGCAGGCAGTTTTTGCAGATGATTATGTAGCCGGGAAAACCGGAAATATCAATCTGACGATCCAGGAGACCGGAGAGGACGGAACCGTGAAACCGATTCCTAACGTGAATCTGACCCTTTATAAAGTGGGAAGTGTGACGTTTGACAGGAATGTGCATTTTGTGGTTGACAGCGCACTGCAGTTTACGGGAATTGATTTTGAAAATCTGAAAACAGCAGATGAGTGGTATAAAACAGCAGATACGCTTTCCGCGGCAGTGAAGAAGGCCGGACTTAGCGGAAGCGAGATGCAGTCAGACGCAAACGGAAAGATCGTCTACAGCAATATGGCTGAGGGCGTATATCTGATCGTACAGAGCAACCCGGATGACCCGAATGTATCGGTTTCTCCGATGGTCCTGACCGTTCCTTTTGTGGAAGAGGGTACGGGCTGGACTTATGATGTGCAGGCTTATCCTAAGGCTGTAACCCGTGACGGAGAGAAAGAAACAAAGATCCAGGTTACAAAGAGAGTTTATTATGTTAACCAGGATACTTTTGATATCATTGAAATGCAGGCTAATGATGCCACTTATAAAGTTGGTCTTTTCCTGGATGAGCAGGGAACGATTCCGTTCCGAAGTGATTATATGAAAGAGATCCATCTGGTAAATGCCAGCAGGGGAACTGCAGAGTGGGCCAATGTACCGGACGGAACCTATTATATATTTGAGCTGGATGAGAACGGCGATCCGATGGCAATCAATGATCCGATTGAAGTGGAAGCGGGTAAAGGTACTGTCTACTACGATCTGAAGAAAGATGTAAATGATTATGAGGATGACGGAACGAATAATCGGGCTGAGATCAGCCAGAGTGGTTCTACGGAATCAGCATCTTATGTAAATAACTATTATTCCTACATCCCAGATGGATTCTCCCTGAAAGGAAAGATCACAGTTAAGAAGAACGTTCTTGTGGATGGTCAGCAGACTACCGTACCGGATGACTTCTATGTTGGTGTATTCCAGACAGATGAGGATGGAACGCTTACACTGTTAGATGGTACACTTACAAAACTGGAACAGAATGGAACTGTTGATATTGAGGTTTCCTTCCCTGAGAATACGGAACCGGAATCTGTTACCTATACCCTTTATGAGACGGATGCAGAGGGCAATCCGGTGGATCATGACTTCTTCGAGTATGAGGTTGAAGGAGAGGGTGATGTTGTTCTGAATAAGAGCGAGAGCTACGAGAACAGCATGGAGATCACCAACAGCAAGAATACAGAGCCGACTGCCACACCGACTGTGACCGTAACACCACAGCCGAATGATCAGCCGACGGTAACACCTTCCAACGGAAATACAACACCTGGAAATAATACACCGAACAGTAGTGACGGTGGAACAACAGGACGTACTTCTGTAAAAACCGGCGATGATACTCCGATCGGTATCTGGGTTGGACTTCTTGCAGCAGCTATCGTTGTTGGCGGTGCAGCAGGTTTTGCGGTAAAAAGAAAAAAGAAGAAATAACGGATCGTGATAAAAAATGATCCTGGAAGAGCCCGGCGAAATGTCGGGTTCTTCTTTTTTGAGAAAAATTATTCTTGACATTTGAGTGTGATGAGTATATTGTATGTGTTGCAGTAAATTTCATAAAAGATAGCCTTTTATTCAGAGTGGTGGAGATACAAAGGATCTGTGAAGCCACGGCAACCCCGGATAACCCAGGAAGGTGCCAACCTGAGCGAGCAATCGAACAATAAGAGGATTGTTTACAGAATTTAAACAGTCCGGATTGTACGGGCTGTTTTTTATGTGTATAACCATTGTTTTATTACAAAAGGAGAAGATCATGGAGAAAATTTTATTTACATCTGAATCTGTAACTGAGGGTCATCCTGACAAGGTCTGCGACTCTATTTCCGATGCGATCCTTGATGCTATGATGGCACAGGATCCGATGAGCCGTGTTGCATGCGAGACTGCTACTACAACAGGTCTTGTACTTGTTATGGGCGAGATCACAACCAAGGCTAATGTTGATATCCAGAAGATCGTTCGCGATACGATCCGTGAGATCGGATATGACAATGCGGATTATGGTTTTGATGCAGATACCTGTGCGGTTATCACATCACTTGACAAGCAGTCCACAGATATCGCTATGGGTGTTGACAAGGCTCTTGAGCAGAAAGAGGACGATATGAATGAGGACGAGCTGGATTCCATCGGTGCCGGTGACCAGGGTCTTCAGTTTGGTTATGCTTCCAATGAGACTGAGGAGTATATGCCATATGCCATCAACATGGCTCACAAGCTTGCTCAGCAGCTGACAAAGGTTCGTAAGGACGGCACTCTGAAATATTTAAGACCGGATGGAAAGACTCAGGTTACTGTTGAGTATGATGAGGCCGGCAAGCCGAAGAGAATCGATGCTGTTGTATGCTCTACACAGCATGATCCGGATGTTACTCAGGAGCAGATCCATGAGGATATTAAGAAGTATGTTTTTGATGCGATCATTCCGGCTGATATGGTTGATGCGGATACGAAGTATTTCATCAATCCAACAGGTCGTTTTGTTATCGGCGGACCTCACGGTGACAGTGGTCTGACAGGACGTAAGATCATCGTTGATACCTACGGCGGAACAGGCCGTCACGGCGGCGGTGCTTTCTCCGGTAAGGATTGCACAAAGGTTGACCGTTCTGCTGCTTATGCTGCACGTTATGTTGCAAAGAACATTGTTGCAGCCGGTCTTGCTGACAAGTGTGAGATCCAGCTTTCCTATGCGATCGGTGTTGCGCATCCGACTTCTGTCAGTGTGAATACCTTCGGAACAGGTAAGCTTTCTGAGACCAAGCTTGTTGAGATCGTTCGTGAGAATTTTGATCTTCGTCCGGCTGGTATCATCAAGATGCTTGACCTTCGCCGTCCGATCTACAAGCAGACTGCTGCTTATGGTCATTTTGGCCGTACAGATGTTGATCTTCCATGGGAGCATCTGGACAAGGTTGAGACTCTGAAGAAGTATCTTTGCAACAGCTACGAATAATCATTTCAGAAGAATAAAGAGTGAAGCCCCCGGTAGTGCAAGTACCGGGGGCTTCTTGCATGGTGAGATGGGGTTTTTTATAGAAAATTTAGAGATAGGGAATATAGTTTATGTTATAATACGTGTATGTGAATGTGTGAATTTATAAAGGACGGAGATACAGATGAAGTTAAAAACACGTATTATTGTGGGCTTTGTTGCGATCATCCTGCTGCCGCTGCTTCTTTTTTCCGCAAGTCTGTACGGGTTCAGCCAGACGCAGGCGAAGCATGTGCAGGAGAGCAGTAGCCAGGATTCGGATTCCAGCCAGATGGTCTATGATATTTCGCTGCCGCAGTCTTCCAGCAGCCAGGTGAAGCTGATGGCCAAGGATATGATCCTGACCGCAACGATCATCCTTGTTTTTACTGCTTTGTCCGTGGGGCTGTGGATCTACAGGAGCATTGCGGTTCCGCTGGTGAAGCTTAAGAAGGCTACCAAGAACATCAAGGAGGGGAATCTGGATTTTGTGCTGGAGGTTGAGGGGAATGATGAATTTTCCCAGCTTTGCCAGGATTTTGAGGAGATGCGTAAGCGTCTGAAGGAGTCCACGGAAGAGAAGATCCTGATGGATAAGGAGAATAAGGAGCTGATCAGCAATATTTCCCATGATCTGAAGACGCCGATCACTGCGGTGAAGGGTTATGTGGAGGGGATCATGGATGGTGTGGCGGATACGCCGGAGAAGATGGACCGGTATGTGCGAACCATTTATAATAAGACCAATGAGATGGATCATCTGATCAATGAGCTGACCTTTTATTCCAAGATCGATACCAACCGTATTCCGTATACGTTCAGCAAACTGAATGTGGAGGATTATTTTTCGGATTGTGCGGAGGAGCTTGGGCTTGAGATGGAGACCAGGGGGATCGAGCTTGTGTATGCCAATTATGTGGAGAAGGGTGTGCAGGTTATTGCGGATGGTGAGCAGATCCGCCGTGTGATCCATAATATTGTGAGTAATGCCATTAAGTATATGGAGAAGCCAAGGGGGATCATCCAGCTTCGGGTGAAGGATGTGGGTGATTTTATCCAGGTGGAGATCGAGGATAACGGCAAGGGTATTGCCGCCAAGGATCTGCCGTATATTTTTGACCGTTTTTACCGTACCGATGTTTCCAGGAATTCTTCCAAGGGAGGAAGCGGTATCGGACTTTCCATCGTAAAGAAGATCATGGAGGATCATGGTGGAAAGGTCTGGGCCACAAGCCGGCTGGGGATTGGAACGATCATGTATTTTGTTCTCAGAAAATATCAGGAGGTACCGATGAATGAGTAGGATTTTGATCATAGAGGATGAGGAAGCGATCGCGGATCTGGAGAAGGATTATCTGGAGCTTTCGGGTTTTGAGGTGGAGATCGAGAACCGTGGTGATACTGGGCTTGTACGTGCCATGAAGGAGGAGTTTGATCTGATCATCCTGGATCTGATGCTTCCGGAGGTGGATGGCTTTGATATCTGCCGGCAGGTCCGTGAGGAGAAGAATACGCCGATCATTATGGTTTCTGCCAAGAAGGATGATATCGATAAGATCCGCGGACTGGGTCTTGGTGCGGATGATTATATGACCAAGCCGTTCAGCCCAAGTGAGCTGGTTGCACGTGTGAAGGCGCATATGGAGCGTTATAACCGGCTGGTTGGTTCCAATGTGCATAAGAATGATGTGATCGAGATCCGTGGTATTAAGATCGATAAGACGGCCAGGCGTGTGTGGGTCAATGGTGAGGAGACGACGTTTACGACCAAGGAGTTTGATCTTTTGACTTTTCTGGCTGAGAATCCGAACAGGGTTTTTACAAAGGAGGAGCTTTTCCGGGAGATCTGGGATATGGAGTCTGTGGGTGATATCGCTACGGTTACGGTGCATATCAAGAAGATCCGTGAAAAGATCGAGTTTAATACGGCCAAGCCTCAGTATATTGAGACGATCTGGGGGGTGGGGTATCGGTTTAAGGTGTGAGCCTGTGGGGAAGGCTTCGGATGGAGCTGCTGCAGGCGGGTATGAGTGCAGATCGGAATGATGGTGTATGATCTGCTGAGTGCTTTTGAGAGGAGTGGAGATATGCCGCTGTTGAGGGAAAGGGTTTATACGATAGAGGATATTTATGCTTTGCCGGAGGGTGAAAGAGCGGAACTGATCGATGGACATATTTATTATATGGCGCCGCCGAATACGATGCATCAGAGGATTTCAAGTATCTTGTCCAGAAAGATAGGTAACTATATAGAGTCTAATAAGGGGAAATGTGAGGTGTTTGCCGCACCGTTTGCGGTGTATCTGGATGAGAAGACGAATACTTATGTGGAACCGGATGTTTCTGTTATCTGTGATCCGGATAAGCTGGATGACAGGGGATGCAAGGGTGCTCCGGACTGGATCATCGAGATCGTTTCTCCGGCGAGCAGGCGTATGGATTACTATACCAAGCTGTTTAAATACAGGACTGCCGGTGTGAGAGAGTACTGGATCGTGGATCCTGTGAAGAAGCTGATAATGGTGTATGATTTTGAAAATGAGGATGCGGAGCAGTATACATTTCAGGATTCGATCAAGGTGGGGATCTATGAGGAGCTGAGGATCGATTTTGCTGAGATGTGATAAAAATGGAGGGGAATATCGTCTGGTGATAGCCCCTCCTTGTTTTTAGGATGAAAAGGACGAACTATGGAAGACAGATTATACAAGAAACTGGAAGCGTACGGTAAGAGTGATTTTTATCCGTTTCATATGCCGGGGCATAAGAGGAATCCGCTGGCTGTGGAGGGGGATTTTCCGGTGGAGAGGGATATTACGGAGATTGACGGGTTTGATAACCTGCATCATGCTGAGGATATTTTGAAAAGGGCGCAGGAGGATGTCGCACGGCTTTATGGTGTGCCGGAGAGTTTTTACAGTATTAATGGAAGCTCCGGGGCGATCCTGGCGGCGGTGTCTGCGGCTGTGGATAAGGGAGGACAGATCCTGGTGGCAAGGAACTGCCATAAGGCGGTTTACCATGCAATTTATCTGCGGGAGCTGAGTGCCACGTATATTTATCCACATGAGGATCCGAAATTGGGGATAAACGGAGGGATTTCACCCGGCCGTGTGGAAATGTATCTGGCGGAAAATCCGGAGATCCAGGCGGTGCTGATCACTTCGCCGACTTATGACGGGATCGTGTCGGATGTGGCGAGGATCGCAGAGATCGCGCATCACTATGGTGTGCCGCTGATCGTGGATGAGGCTCACGGGGCGCATTTTCGGTTTTCGGATTATTTTCCGGTGTCTGCGGCGCAGCTTGGTGCGGATGTGGTGATCAACAGTGTGCATAAGACGCTGCCCTGTCTGACCCAGACGGGGGTGATCCACCTGTGCAGTGATCGTGTAAGCCGGGAAAAACTGGAGCGTTTTCTGGGAATCTATCAGAGCAGCAGTCCTTCTTATATTCTTATGAGCAGCATTGATGCGTGCATGGATAAGCTGGAGCGTGAGGGGGATGAGATGTTCCGTGTGTTTACGGAAAATCTGGAAAAAGCACGCAGGCGTCTTTCCGAGTGTAAGTATATCCGGCTGGTAACGCCGCAGGCCTGTGAGTGCCAGAGGGTTTTTGATTTTGACAGATCCAAGATATTGCTTTCTACTGTGAACAGTTCGCTGAACGGCCGGGAGCTGCATCAGATCCTCCGGAGGGAGTTTCATCTGGAAATGGAGATGGAGGCGGAGAATTATGTGCTGGCGCTGGCGGCTGTGGGTGATACGGCGGAGGGCTTTGAGCGGCTTTGTGATGCTATTGAAGAAATCGACCGCCGTGAATCGTTAAAATACAGAGAAGAGGCTGTGGAGAAGGAGCCTTTGAAAAACGGAAAAATGAAGCAGATCATGCGGATCTCCCAGGCTATGGAGGCGGAGAGTGAACGGTGTCCGCTGGATGAGTGTATCGGACGGACGTCCGGGGAGTTTGCGTATCTTTATCCGCCGGGGATCCCGCTGATCGTTCCGGGGGAACAGATTTCTGGACATTTCGTAAAAAATGTGAGAAGATACCTGGAACAGGGCTTTGAGGTCCAGGGCCTGAGCGACCAGACCAGTGAGACGGTGTGTGTTGTGAGAAATGAGATGTGAGGTGCGTGGCAGCAGACGGATCTGTGTATTACGGATCAGAGCGTGTATAGTAACGCATATGCAGCAGAGGAGACATATGGGAAAGATTTTTTACATTATGGGAAAAAGCTCTTCCGGTAAGGACAGTATTTACAGACAGCTGGAGAAGGATCAGGAGCTGGGGCTTAAGCGGCTTGTGATCTATACTACCCGTCCGATCCGGGATGGAGAGGAGAACGGAAGAGAATATTTTTTTGCAGATGAGAATAAACTGAAGGAGTTCCGAAGAAACGGGAAACTGATCGAGGCGCGTACTTATCAGACAGTTTACGGGCCGTGGACATATTTTACTGCGGATGACGGGCAGGTGTCTGTGGGTAATGACAGCTATCTGGGGATCGGTACACTGGAGTCTTTTGTGAGGCTCCGGGAGTATTACGGCAATGAAGTGATGTGGCCGGTTTATATAGAGGTGGAAGACGGAGAGCGTCTGGAGCGTGCGCTTGCCAGGGAGAAGACCCAGGAGGTGCCGAAGTACGAGGAGATGTGCAGACGTTTTCTTGCAGACCAGAATGATTTTTCCGAGGAAAATATTCTTAAAGCAGGTATATGGAAGCGTTTTGAGAATCATAATCTGGATGAATGTGTGAAGGAGATCGTAAATTATATAAAATCTGTACAATAAGGAAAAATAGTTTTTTTTATACAGAAGATTATGTTATAATTAGTTGAAAGATGTCCGCCGGGTATAACGGAGGGCACAAAAGGCAGAAAGAGGTGATTCTTATGGCAGGATTTCATGACATCATCGGCCATGACGATATAATCAGGCATTTGAAGAATGCGATAGAGACAGGGAAGGTATCCCACTCTTATATTTTTACAGGGGAACCGGGATCCGGCAAGAAGCTTCTTGCGGGGACTTTTGCGGCAGCGCTGCAGTGTGAATCGGGAGAGTCTGAACCGTGTATGACTTGTGATTCCTGTAAGAAGGTGATCGGCAAGAATCATCCGGATATCATTACAGTAACTCATGAGAAGCCTGGAAGCATCAGCATTGATGAGGTGCGTGACCAGGTTGTGCGTGATGTGGATATCAAGCCGTACTGCAGTCCGTATAAGATCTATATCATTCCGGATGCGGAGATGATGACGGTGCAGGCGCAGAATGCCATTTTGAAAACTATCGAGGAACCGCCGGAATATGCGGTGATCATGCTGCTGACAAGCAATATCGACAGTCTTCTTCCTACGATCCGTTCCAGATGTGTGCGTCTGGATCTGAAGGTGGTGGATGACAGTCTTGTGAAGGAATATCTGATGGAGCATCTTCAGGTGCCGGATTATCAGGCTGAGATCGATGCGTCTTATGCGCAGGGCAGTATCGGCAAGGCGAAGGAGGCTGCGACTTCTCAGGAGTTTGCGGATATGACTGCCAATGCCCTGAAGATTTTGAAATATGCCAATTCCATGGAGGTTTATGAGCTGACAGAGGCGATCAAGACTTTGACTGCTGATAAGAATAATATCAATGATTATCTGGATATTTTCCAGTTCTGGTTCCGCGATGTTCTGATGTTTAAGGCAACAAGGGAAGTTGACAACCTGGTTTTTAAACAGGAGATTAATTTTATCAGAGAGCAGGCCAGCGAGCGTTCTTATGAGAATATCGAAAAAATCCTTGAGGCACTGGAGAAGACGAAGGTGCGTCTCCGTGCCAATGTTAATCTCGAACTTGCCCTGGAGCTCCTGTTCCTGACAATTAGGGAGAAATAGAATGGAAAAGGTAGTTGGAGTCAGATTTCGTAACGTTGGTAAGATTTATTATTTTAATCCTAAGAATTATAAGGTGAAGGTCGGCGATCATGTGATCGTGGAGACTGCCCGTGGTGTGGAGTATGGCCGTGTTGTCCTGGAGCCGCGCAGCGTGAAGGAGGACGAGGTGGTCCATCCGCTGAAGGAGGTTCTCCGTGTTGCAACGAAGGAGGACGAGGATCATGAGGCTGAGAACCGCCAGAAGGAAAAAGAGGCTTTTAAGATCTGCAAGAAGAAGATCCGTGAGCATGGGCTTGATATGAAGCTGATCGATGCGGAGTATACCTTTGATAATAACAAGGTGCTGTTTTATTTTACAGCGGATGGCCGTATTGATTTCCGACAGCTGGTTAAGGATCTGGCGTCTGTGTTTAAGACCAGGATCGAGCTTCGCCAGATCGGTGTCCGTGATGAGACGAAGATCCTTGGCGGTATTGGTATCTGTGGAAGGACGCTTTGCTGTCATACGTATCTTTCGGAGTTTGCGCCGGTTTCCATCAAGATGGCGAAGGAGCAGAATCTTTCTCTGAACCAGACGAAGATTTCTGGTGTCTGTGGTCGTCTGATGTGCTGTCTGAAGAATGAGCAGGAGACTTATGAGGAGCTGAACCGGAATCTTCCGGGTATCGGTGATATGGTAACGACGCCGCAGGGTGTTTCGGGTACGGTCCAGAGTGTGAATGTTCTCCGGCAGATGGTTAAGATCGTGGTTGAGGTGAATGACGAGAAGGAGATCCAGGAGTTTCCGGTCCGTGATCTGAGGTTCCGCCCTAAGAGAAAAAAGGGTAAGGGTGGTTCTGCTGACCACGAGGAGAAAGAGGTTAAAAAGGGAGATTCGAAGCCGAATGAGAAGTGATCTGGTTTATTGCGGTGAGCGTGTGGATGATCTTCAGAATGGGTTGTTTGTGATCCAGGATCCGAAAAAGTTTTGCTTTGGGATGGATGCGGTTCTGTTGGCTGGTTTTGCCCGGGTGAAGAGGGGTGAGGTTGCGCTGGATATGGGGACCGGTACGGGGATCATTCCGATCTTGCTTTCTGATCGTACGGATGGGGAGCATTTCACGGGGCTGGAGATCCAGCATGAGTGTGCGGAGATGGCTGACCGTAGTGTGAGGTATAATGGTCTTGAGGACAGGGTTCGGATCGTTGAGGGTGATATCAGGGAGGCTGCCGGGATTTTTGGGGCGGCTTCTTTTGATGTGGTGACGTGTAATCCGCCGTATATGATCGGGCAGCATGGGTTGACGAATCCGCATCTTCCGAAGGCGATCGCGAGGCATGAGATTTTGTGTTCGTTTGATGATGTTGCTTGTCAGGCTGCCCGGGTCCTGAAGGACCGGGGGCGGTTTTTTCTGGTGCACAGGCCGTTTCGGCTTGTGGAGCTGATGGCGACTTTGACGAAGTATAAGCTGGAGCCTAAGAGGATGCAGCTGGTGTATCCTTTTATTGATAAGGAGCCGAATATGGTGTTGATCGAGGCTTGTAAGGGCGGGAATTCCAGGATCCGGGTTGAGCGGCCGCTGGTGGTTTATGAGCGGCCTGGGGTTTATACGGAGGATGTTTTGGAGTTGTATCGGATGGTGTGAATGTTGTGATGTTGTGGCTTAGGGTGGCTGCCCCGGTTGTGAGAGATTGGGGTGGCTGCTCGGGAGGTTTTGGGCCATCGGCGCTGCGCTGGATGGCTGGGAGGTAGTGGTGGCTGTGGTACTTCGGTTGGTGAAGGGACGGCGAGGGGAGGCAGGCTGCTGGTGGTGACACGCTGCGCCCCCTGCTCGGCTGCGGCGCCGGTTTGCTGCCATTCGCGCAAACTCGCTTCGCTCAAACAGTGCGCTCGGTGGCAGCAGCTATCCTCACCTCGCTGACGGGGGCTCCGCTAACGTCACCACCAGCAGCCTGCCTCCCCTCGCCTGAGATTCAAAGCGAGAGATCGCAACGCGTAGCGCACTGAGTATCGAAGAATACAGACACCTTGCCGGAAGTGAATCACTGAGAAAGTGAAGAAATGAAATAATATCGGCATAGCGTAGCACATTGAATATCGAAGCATACGGGCACCTTGCCGGAAGTGAACCACTGAGAAAGTGAAGAAATGAAATAATATCGGCACAGCGTAGCATATTGAATATCGAAGCATACGGGCACTTTGCCAGAAGCGAACCACAGAGAAAGTGAAGAAATAAAACAACATCGGCACAGCGTAGTGCGCTGAATACCGAAGCATACAGACACAAGTCAACAAATAAGAACAACGAATCCCTTGCACTACTTAAAAAAAGCCCAAGGGGTGTGCAGAGGGGGCGCGGCTTTGCGGCCCCTTTGCGGTTTTCAAAGTTCCCAAACTTAAACAAACCCCCGCGGTCAAGCGGAATATCCCTCACGGTTAAGTGGAATATCCTCCGCGGTTAAGCAAAACAACTCCCCCACGGCCAAGTGGAAAACAACTCCCCGCGGTCAAGCGAGAAAAGAGGCAAATTATGAAACAAAACGGAAAACTATACTTATGCGCCACCCCCATAGGAAACCTCGAAGACATCACCCTTCGAGTACTAAGAACCCTTCGGGAAGTGGACTTAATCGCTGCGGAGGATACCCGCAACAGCATAAAACTTCTGAATCATTTTGATATAAAAACCCCCATGACCAGCTACCACGAATACAATAAGATCGATAAGGGCCATGTCCTCGTGGAAAAGCTGCTGGCGGGTACAAACATTGCGTTGATCACAGATGCAGGTACTCCGGGTATCTCAGACCCCGGGGAGGAGCTTGCCGCCATGTGCTATGAAGCCGGAATTGAAGTGACTTCACTTCCGGGTCCTGCTGCCTGTATCACTGCTCTGACTTTGTCAGGCCTGCATACCAGGCGTTTTGCTTTCGAGGCTTTTCTTCCGGCGGATAAGAAAGAACGAAAAACGATCCTGGAGGAGCTTTCCTGTGAAACCAGGACTATTATCCTGTATGAGGCACCTCACAGGCTTGTACGGACTCTTGGTGAGCTCAGAGAGGCGCTTGGCAACCGCCGGATGACTCTTTGCAGAGAGCTGACCAAGAAGCATGAGACGGCATTCCGGACTACGATCGATGATCTGATGGATTTTTATAAAGATGAGAAGCCGCTGGGTGAGTGTGTTCTTGTGATCGAGGGCAGGAGCCGCAGTGAGATGGAGGCGGAGAAGCGTGCTTCCTGGGAGGAGATTTCCATTGCGGAGCATGTGGCGATGTATGAGCAGCAGGGGAATTCCAGGAAGGATGCCATGAAGCTTGCTGCCAAGGATCGTGGTGTTTCCAAGCGGGATATTTATAAGGCGCTTCTGGATGGAGAAGGTTCTGCTGAATGATCAGGTGTAATTGTGGTACGGATCGTAGGTAACGTGATCGTGGATGATTGAATAAGCTGCATACTGTGACCAAGGATTTTTGGGAACATATGTGGCTTTTTTTATTGTGGTAATAAAAAGTACTGTGCGGATTTTGTCGAAATGATTTGCTTGCAGTATAGACCATATTGTGGTAAGCTGATCTTATCAAAAATAAAAAGCAGTTCCGGGATTCTATGGAAATGCTGTAAAAGCATATTTTCTAAAAATAATCTTATTTTTCTATTACATTTCATATATCAGGCAGATTGCCTGTCATCTCAGAAAATTCATGCTTTTTTCCATTTTTCAGCAGGAGTTTTCAGATGAGGCTCCTTGAGATCAAAACAGAGGAGTCGTGTATGATCGTAAACAATAACAGAACAAACAGCTCTAACCTGCGGCAGTGGCATCCTGCATTTTTTGCTGATATCCAGATAGAACTGGAGGCAGAAAGGGAGAATCTGATTTTTGAGAATGAGCATCAGCTTGGGACGAAACCAATGGAGATCGATGCGCTTGTGATCAAAAAGAAATCAGATATCCCCATTAATAAAAACATAGGAAGGATCTTCCGAAAATATAATATCATTGAGTATAAGAGTCCGACGGATTATATAAGCATCAATGATTTTTATAAGGTGTGTGGATATGCATTTTTTTATAAAGCGGATACGGTAACTGAGGATGAAATCCCAATTGAGGAGATTACGATCTCTTTGGTAAGCAGGGCATATCCCCGGAAGATGCTCCGTCATTTGAGGGAGTTTTGGAAATGCCGGGTAAAAAAGATGGAAGAAGGAATTTATTACGTAACAGGATCTAAGATCCCAATCCAGGTCATTGTAACAGAGCAGTTGTCGAAGAAGAAAAATCTGTGGCTGAGAAGTCTGACTGATAGAATAAAAGATAAGGAAGATATGAAACGACTTCTCAATGAATACAGAGAAAAGCAGAAAAATCCTTTGTACGAATCAGTTATGCAGATGATCGTAAGGGCTAATGAAGAAAAATTCAGGGAGGCGGATTGTATGTGTGAAGCATTAAATCGGATCATACAGGATCAGATCGAGGAAAAGATAAGAAAAAGTTTACAGGCTGGCTATGATGAAGGGTATGGAATTGGAATGCAGGATGGAATAAAGGATGGAATGCAGCAGGGAATGCAGCAGGGAATGCAGCAGGGAATACAGCAGGGAATGCAACAGGGAATGCAGCAGGGAGAACATAGTATTAATAGTTTGATCCTCTGCCTTGCTGAGCTGGGGAGGACGTCTGATATTATAAGATCGGCATCAGATCCGGAATACCAGAAGAAATTGTTAAAGGAATTTGGGCTTTTGCCGGAGTAGCTGAATATTCCATATGTTTTAAGAGCATATTGTGCTGTGTTTTGGGATTGCATTTAATAAGATACTTTTTTGCCTGTATTTCCTATGATTTTGCGTGGAAATACAGGCTTTTTTGTGCTATAATAAACTCTGTATTCGTATGTAAAAAATATTTATTTTACAGGTATAAATGACACTTCCGGAGCGGGTTTGAGAATTGCTTTCTGCAAAATGAAAATACAGTATTTCCTGAAATTAACAGATCAGTTTATCTTGCTCAGGATTTGATGTAATGATTTCTGAAGCTGCTATGGTTCTGCAGAAATGAATTTTCAAACACGTCCGGACGACAAGAACAGGAGGAATGACATGGGCGCAGAGAATACAGAATACGGCGCGGATCAGATCCAGATCCTGGAAGGACTGGAAGCCGTACGTAAGAGGCCTGGAATGTATATCGGAAGTACCTCCAGCCGTGGACTTCATCATCTCGTATATGAGATCGTGGATAACGCAGTCGATGAAGCGCTGGCTGGTTTTTGTACGGAGATCCATGTAGATATCAATCCGGATAATTCCATTACAGTTACAGATAATGGTCGTGGTATTCCGGTTGGTATCAATCATAAGGCTGGTATTCCGGCAGTTGAGGTTGTATTTACCATTCTTCACGCAGGCGGTAAGTTCGGCGGTGGAGGATATAAGGTTTCCGGTGGTCTTCACGGTGTTGGTGCATCTGTTGTAAATGCACTTTCCGAATGGCTGGAGGTTACCATCTACCGAGAGGGTAAGGAATACAAACAGAGATATGAGCGTGGCAAAACTATGTACCCGCTGAAGGTGGTAGGTGACTGTGATCCGGGGCTTTCAGGAACGAAGGTTTATTTCCTTCCGGACAAGGAGATCTTTGAGGAGACTGTTTATGATTATGATATCCTGAAACAGAGACTTCGTGAGATGGCTTTCCTGACTAAGGGTCTTCGTATCGTTCTGGAGGATAAGAGAGAGGGACAGGAGCGCGAGAAGGTATTCCACTATGAGGGTGGTATCCGTGAGTTTGTAAGCTACCTGAACAGAAGCAAGGAGGCTCTTTACCCGGAGATCATTTACTGTGAGGGTGAGAAGGACGGCGTGTCTGTAGAGGTTGCGCTGCAGCATAATGATTCTTATACAGAGAACACCTATGGCTTTGTAAACAATATCAATACACCGGAGGGCGGTACACACATTACCGGTTTCCGTAATGCGATCACCAATACATTTAATGATTATGCACGTAAGAACAAGCTTCTCAAGGACAGTGAGCCGAACTTAAGCGGTGATGATATCCGTGAGGGCCTGACTGCGATCGTCAGTGTTAAGATCGAGAATCCGCAGTTTGAGGGTCAGACCAAGCAGAAGCTTGGAAACAGTGAGGCAAGAGGTGCGGTAGACAGTGTTGTAAGTAAACAGCTGGAGATTTTCCTGGAGCAGAATCCTGCAGTTGCCAAGGCTACCGTTGAGAAATCTGTTCTTGCACAGAGAGCCAGAGAGGCAGCCAGAAAGGCACGTGACCTTACAAGAAGAAAATCTGCACTGGACAGCATGTCGCTTCCGGGAAAGCTTGCAGACTGTTCTGACAAGAATCCGGAGAACTGTGAGATCTATATCGTAGAGGGAGATTCCGCGGGCGGTTCTGCCAAGACAGCGAGAAACCGTGCCACACAGGCGATTCTTCCGCTGCGTGGTAAGATCCTGAATGTTGAGAAGGCACGTCTGGATAAGATTTACGGAAACAAAGAGATCAAGGCAATGATCACTGCCTTCGGAACCGGAATCCATGAGGATTTTGATATTTCCAAGCTTCGTTATCACAAGATCATCATTATGACCGATGCCGATGTTGACGGTGCGCATATCGCAACACTGCTTCTGACCTTCCTGTATCGTTTCATGCCGGAGCTGATTAAGCAGGGATATGTATACCTGGCGCAGCCTCCTCTCTATAAAGTGGAGAAGAACAAAAAGGTATGGTATGCATATGACGATGATGAGCTGAACAATATCCTTACCGAGATCGGACGTGACGGAAACAATAAGATCCAGCGTTATAAAGGTCTGGGTGAGATGGATGCCGAGCAGCTCTGGGAGACTACTATGGACCCTGAGAAGAGAATCCTTCTCCGTGTGACCATGGATGAAGCTGCCACATCTGAGATCGATCTGACATTTACCACTCTTATGGGAGACAAGGTAGAGCCAAGACGTGAATTTATCGAAGAAAATGCAAGATTCGTTAAGAATCTTGATATCTAGGAGAATAAAGAAGAATGGAAGATAATATTTTTGACAAAGTCCACGAAGTGGATCTGGAAAAAACGATGAAGGAATCTTACATCGACTATGCCATGAGTGTTATCGCCTCACGAGCTTTGCCTGATGTAAGAGACGGTCTGAAGCCGGTACAGCGTCGAGTTCTGTACTCTATGATCGAGCTGAATAATGGTCCTGACAAGCCACACAGAAAATGTGCGCGTATTGTCGGTGATACCATGGGTAAATATCATCCGCACGGTGACAGCTCCATCTATGGTGCGCTGGTCAATATGGCTCAGGAATGGTCCACAAGATATCCGCTGGTTGACGGGCATGGAAACTTTGGTTCCGTGGATGGTGACGGTGCGGCTGCCATGCGATATACAGAGGCACGTCTCAGCAAGATATCCATGGAGATGCTTGCTGACATCAACAAGGATACGGTTGATTTTCAGCCGAACTTTGATGAAACAGAGCGTGAGCCGGTTGTACTTCCGGCACGTTTTCCGAACCTTTTGGTAAACGGTACTACAGGTATTGCGGTAGGTATGGCAACCAATATTCCGCCGCATAACCTTCGTGAAACTATCAATGCAGTTGTTAAGATCATTGACAACATTGTAGAAGAAGACAGAGAAACAGCTATGGAGGAGCTTCTTGAGATCGTAAAGGGACCGGACTTCCCTACAGGAGCGACCATCCTCGGAACGAGAGGAATCGAGGAAGCTTACCGTACCGGACGTGGCAAGATCCGTGTCCGTGCGGTGACGAATATCGAGACTTTGCCAAACGGTAAATCCCGTATCGTGGTTACCGAGCTCCCGTACCTTGTAAACAAGGCACGTCTGATCGAGAAGATCGCAGAGCTTGTCCGTGACAAAAAGATCGACGGGATCACAGACCTGAACGACCATTCCAGCCGTGAGGGTATGCGAATCTGTATTGATCTTCGTAAGGATGCCAATGCTAACGTGATCCTGAATCTGCTTTACAAGCATACACAGCTGCAGGATACTTTTGGTGTGATCATGCTTTCTCTTGTTCCAAATCATGGAAGTATGGAACCGAAGGTTCTGAATCTGAAAGAGATGCTGGAGTACTATCTGGAGCATCAGGAGAATGTAGTTCGCAGAAGAACACAGTATGATCTTAATAAGGCACAGGAGAGAGCCCATATTTTAGAGGGGCTTCTGAAGGCACTTGATAATATTGACGAAGTGATCCGCATCATCCGTGGTTCCCGCAACGTACAGATCGCCAAGCAGGAGCTGATCGACCGTTTTGAGCTGACAGATGTGCAGGCACAGGCGATCGTGGATATGCGTCTCCGTGCATTGACAGGTCTGGAAAGAGAGAAGCTGGAGGCTGAGTATGCAGAGCTTATGGAGAAGATCCGCAAGTTCCAGGCAATCCTTGCTGACCGCAAGCTCCTTCTCCGGGTGATCCGTGAGGAGATCCTTGCCATTGCAGAGAAATACGGCGATGACAGAAAGACTTCCATCGGATACGATGTATATGATATCTCTACAGAGGATCTGATCCCGAGAGAAAATACAGTGATCGCAATGACAAAGCTTGGTTATATCAAGCGTATGACCGTTGACAACTTCCGCAGCCAGAACCGTGGCGGCAGAGGAATCAAGGGTATGCAGACGATTGAGGATGACTATATCGAAGAGCTTCTGATGACGACAACGCACCATTATCTCATGTTCTTTACTAATACAGGACGTGTATACAGACTGAAGGCATATGAGATCCCGGAGGCCGGTCGTACAGCCAGAGGAACTGCGATCATCAATCTTCTGCAACTTGCACCGGGAGAAAAGATCACAGCTGTGATCCCGCTTCGTAAATATGAAGAGGGTCATTATCTGATGATGGCCACCAAGAAAGGCCTTGTGAAGAAAACTCCGATCAAGGATTACGAGAATGTCCGTAAGACAGGTCTTACAGCAATCGTTCTCCGTGATGATGACGAGCTGATCGAGGTTAAGGCTACTGATAATAACAAAGATATTATTCTTGTGACCAGGGACGGACAGTGTATCCGCTTTAAGGAAACGGATGTCCGCAGCACAGGCCGTGCGTCCATGGGAGTAAGAGGTATGAATCTTACTGACGGTGATGAAGTTGTTGCCATGCAGCTGAACACTCAGGGAGATTATCTGCTTGTAGTTTCCGAGAACGGAATGGGCAAACGTACAGCTATGAGTGAGTTCGTTGTCCAGAACCGTGGCGGTAAGGGTGTGAAGTGCTACAAGATCACCGAGAAGACCGGAAATGTTGTCGGCGCCAAGGCTGTCAACGAAGAGAACGAGATCATGATGATCACTACAGAGGGTATCATTATCCGTCTGCAGTGTGCGGATATCTCTGTTCTTGGAAGGATCACCTCCGGTGTGAAGATGATCAATCTTACAGAAGGTGTAACCGTTGCAAGTATCGCCAAGGTAAGAGATAAAGATCCGGAAGCAGATACAACTACCGAAAAAGCTGACGGAGAAACCGGCGATAACGAAGAAGGCTCTGCAGAGGAAGCTGTCACAGGCAGTGAAGAGGAATAAGGTCGAGGATAAGTCATGACGACGACAAAGAAAAAACGCAGAAAAAAATCAGTAAAGAAGCTGAAATACTCTAATAAAAAACTGAATTTTGTCCACATTGCGACACTGGCGGGGATCATTCTGATCCTGCTGGTGATCGTTCTGGCGGCCAGAGGCTGCGGAAAGATCAGCCACAGAACTCCGGAGGGGGTTGTGGAAGGCTACATCAAAGCGGCAGCAGCAGGCAAGAATAAAAAGATGCAGAGCTGTTACAGTGCGGATAAGTTATCGGATGAGGCGAAAACAGAGATTTCCTCCACGATAAAATATTTTCAGGCCCATGGAGTAAAGGATGTAAATATCGACAGCTGTGGCTCCATTTCTGAAAACAAAAATTATTCTTATGTTTATATCCGCTATAATCTTGTTCTGGAGAACGAGCAGGAATATCCATGTATCAGTACCTATCTTGTAAAGGTCCAGGACAAAAAGTATTATCTGTATGCGCCTTCTGAGATTTCAGATAAGATCAGCCAGCAGGCTGCTAAGGATTATCAGAAATTTATGACTACGAAAACCTATACAGATTATACAAAGGCTTATGAGGTTTTTCTGAAAAAGAATCCGGGATACGAGGATAAGATCGCAGGGAAACTGAACGGATAAAGCAGAGGCGGGAGGATGTAAGAATGAAGCGGATTTTGCTGATGGTGCTCAGAAATATAGTCTTTGTTCCTTACTGGTGGATCAAGCTTTGCTGGTATGCAGCGCATACAGATGATTATCCGGAAGAGAAGAAATACGCATTCCTGAGACTGGTAGATGAGCATGCCATTGAAGGCGGAAATATCCATATTGATGTGCATGGAGCTGAAAATATCCCAAAAGAAAAGGGATTTATGTTTTTTCCGAATCACCAGGGACTGTTTGATGTGCTGGCGATCATCCGGGCATGCCCGGTTCCTTTTTCGGTAGTTGCCAAGAAGGAAGTTGGAGAGATTCCTTTTCTGAAGCAGGTTTTTGCCTGTATGAAGGCCTTTATCATTGACAGGGAAGACCTGAAGCAGTCCATGCAGGTCATTGTCAATGTAATACGGGAAGTGAAGGCTGGTCGTAATTATCTGATCTTTCCGGAGGGAACCAGAAGTAAAAACGGAAATCATCCGGGGCCGTTCAAGGGCGGCAGCTTCAAGACTGCCACCAAGACGAAATGCCCGATCGTTCCGGTTGCACTGATCGATTCCTTTAAGGCTTTTGATACCGGCTCTACAGAGAGGATCACCGTACAGGTGCATATCCTTCCTCCGATGTATTATGAGGAATACAAAGATATGCATACCACAGAGCTCGCAGAAGAAGTGAAGAGACGGATCGAAAAGGTGATCGAAGAGAATATTATGTAAAAAAGAAAAGACTTTGATGAAGTTGGAACAAAAACATCATCAAGGTCTTTTTTTATTGTATGTTTTGTATAAAAACGAAACGTTTTATTTGTGGATTGTTGGGCATATACAACCAAAAGGTTTGATGATAACATAGAGACATCCATACAATATAAATAAAAGATGTAAAGAGGACGAACAGATGAAAAAAGAAGAATACCTTTCTCTGATCGATGAGGTGATCGCACAGGGACCGTACACGGATACCTGGGATTCTCTCTGTGAGCATCCTACGCCGAAGTGGTATGCAAGAGATAAATTCGGAATTTTTATCCACTGGGGTGTTTACAGTGTTCCGGCTTTCGGAAACGAATGGTATCCCAGAAATATGTATGTGAAAGGCTCTAAGGAGAACCTGCATCATACAGAGAAATACGGAACTCTGGATAAATTCGGCTACAAGGATTTTATTCCTCAGTTTAAGGCTGAGAAGTTTGATCCGAAGGAATGGGCGGCCTTATTTAAAGAGGCGGGGGCGAAATTCGTAGTTCCGGTAGCGGAGCATCACGATGGATTTCAGATGTATGCCAGTGACCTTTGTCGCTGGAACGCTGCTGAGATGGGACCGAAAAGAGATATTCTCGGAGAGCTGAAGACAGAGGTTGAGAAAGAGGGAATGGTTCTCGGTGCTTCTTCTCACAGAGCAGAGCATTACTGGTTCTTTAATGGAGGTCGTCAGATCCCGGAGGCTGATGTCAATGATCCGGAATATGCGGATCTTTATGGGCCGGCAGCAGGAATCACCAGAGATATGAGTGATATTTATGACAATCCTCCGACAGAGGAGCATATGCAGGACTGGCTTGTCCGCACCTGCGAGATCGTGGATAAATATCAGCCATCCATCGTGTATTTTGACTGGTGGATCCAGCAGTATGCATGGAAACCGTATCTTCGTAAATTTGCAGCATATTATTACAACCGTTCTGCACAGTGGGGAAAAGAAACAGCTATTGATGCCAAATTTGACGCATATGTTTATGGCAGCGCAGTGAATGATCTGGAAAGAGGTCAGTTAGATCATATCACACCGGATCTGTGGCAGAATGATACGTCTGTAGCTAAGAACTCCTGGGGCTATACCATTGGAAATGATTATAAGAAGCCTTCCGATGTAGTGCTGGATCTGATCGATGTAGTCAGCAAAAATGGTGCACTTCTTCTTAATATTGGACCGAAGCCGGATGGAACAATTCCGGAAGAGGATGCACATATCCTGAGAGAAATGGGAAAATGGCTGAAGGTAAACGGAGAGGCGATATACGGAACCAGATACTGGAAGATATTCGGAGAGGGACCGACGGTGGTTCCGGAGGGACATTTCACGGATACCTATGATAAGCACTTTACTTCTGAGGATATCCGTTTTACAAGTAAGAGCAATCATATTTATGCGACTGTTCTGCACTGGCCGGAGGATGGAGAGATCCATATCAAAGCTCTTGGCAATGATATGAAGCTTTTGAAATCCACGATCCGGGATATTGAGATCCTCGGAACAGATCTGCATCCGGCATTTGCGAGAAATAAAGAACTGGATATTTCCTGCGGAAGAGGGGTTATTGAGGCGGGAGATATGCCGGTGGTATTGAAGATCACAGTAGAATAGCTGTTGGGGGAAGCAAGTAAATTATAATGTCTTTTTGAAAGGACAGAAAGGATAAGGTATTTTAATTATGGGAGATGTAAGATTCACAGGAAACTGGAACTCTGTAAATGCACACACAGTTCCAAAATGGTATGAGGATTGTAAATTTGGAATTTTTATCCATTGGGGAATTTATTCCGTGCCGGCATTTGCACCGCATACATGGGAGCTGGGAGAGGTTGATTCCAAGGAATGGTTTGCGGATAATCCGTATGCAGAATGGTATTACAATTCTCTGAACATTGGAAAAGGTCCTACATATAAGCATCATATAGAAAAATACGGAAAAGATTTCAAATACGAAGATTTTATTCCTATGTGGAAAGCTGAAAACTGGGATCCGAAGCAGTGGGCAGAGATCTTCAAAGAAGCAGGTGCGGAGTATGTTGTTCTGACAACCAAGCATCATGACGGATTCTGCCTGTTCCCAAGTAAATATACACATTTCAATTCCGTAGAAATGGGACCGAAGAGAAATATCACCGGTGAGCTGACAGAAGCTGTCCGTGACGCAGGAATCCGCATGGGCCTGTATTATTCCGGACTGATCGACTGGCAGTATGCAAACGATCCTATTTTTGAGGATGATGATCTGTTTGGAACAGCCAGCCCGACATTTGCATATGCAGATTATTCCTATAATCAGATGAAAGAGCTTGTAGATGATTATGCACCGAGTGTGTTCTGGAATGATATCGGATGGCCGACACAGAGTGAAGAGATGATGCCGTATTTCTTTGCACATTATTACAATAAGGTTCCGGAGGGTGTGGTAAATGACCGTTTCAACGGACGTTATCACGATTTCCTTACTAAGGAATATAAATCCGGTTCTGTAAACAGAAATGAAAAATGGGAGATGTGCCGTGGAATGGGCTTATCCTTCGGTTATAATGCCAACGAAGGCGATGACAAGCTGATTTCTGTTCCGGATCTGATCTCACTTCTTGTCGGAACAGTGGCAAATAACGGAAATCTTCTCCTGAACATCGGCCCAAAGGCAGATGGAACTATCCCGGAGGAGCAGGTAAGAAGACTGAAGATCCTGGGTGCATGGCTGAAGGTAAACCATGACGGTATTTACGGAACACGCTGCAGTGACCGTGAATCTGAGCTGCTTGAGAGTGGAATCGAGCTCCATTATACACAGAAAGACGGAAATCTGAATGTGTTTGCAGATCATCTGAAGGAAGGTGCCAATGAATTCCTGATCAAGGGCTATCACGGAGCGCTGAGACCATTTGATCCGGCAGTGAAGGTAGAAACTGAAGATACTGCAGAGGGACTTCTTGTGAAGATTCCGGAATATAAAGAAGATATGTATGTGGTTGGATTAACCAACAGATTCTAAATAATGAATAGGAGGACCGGATGTATGCCGGTCCTTTTGTTGCTGCATGGAAGAAGATCGTGGATATCCGATCGATTCTCAGGGAGGGAGCTTTTATGTTTGGGAAAAAAATCGCAATACTGTTATCAACGGCAATGATCCTGACAGGGTCCTGTGTATCTTCTGTGGCTGTACATGCACAGACTGGTTATGCGGCTGAATATGCGCAGGAAGCATCGGCAGCAGGTGTGCAGAGCACTGCAAAGCTTGTTGCGAAGGGCTCCTGTGGAAGCAAAGCTGTTTACCGGTTGTACTCCAATGGAAACCTGCAGATACAGGGAAAAGGGGAGGTTAAGGTTACCGATGATTTTTCATACAGATCAGCAATGATAAAAACAGTAACCGTTGCATCTGGGATCACGGGAATCGGTGACAGAACCTTTTCAGACTGCAGAAATATGAAGAGGATTTCGTTGCCGGGAACTCTGCGGAGTATTGGAGTAAGAGCATTTGGAGATACTGCGATCACCAGGATCAAGCTTCCTGATGGACTGAAAAGCATTGGTGCATATGCTTTTTACCAGAGTAAGCTTATGAGCCTGGATGTACCGAAAACTGTGACAAAAATTGATGAATATGCTTTCAGTTATTGTAACAATCTGGAATCTGTCAGCATTCCGGGAAGTGTGAAAATATTACCGGAATCGTTATTTGAGGCAGATATGAAGCTGAAAAAGGTTACGCTTGGACAGGGCGTTTCCAGGATAGAAAGAGCTGCCTTTCGGCATTGCGGTTTGACAGGAGTAAGCTTTCCGGACAGTGTTACGGTTATTGGGGAAGATGCGTTTTCTTTTTGTACAGATCTCAGAAAGGTGTCGTTGCCGAAGAAGCTTACAGAGATCGGGAACGGTGTATTCAGTAATTGTCGAAAACTGGGGAATATTACAGTACCTGCCAGTGTGAAAAAGATCAGAAGCCATGCTTTTTATGATTGCCTGGCAATGAAAAAGATTACGATCCTCAACAGTAAAACAGTGATAGAAAAAGAAGCGATCGGCTATAATTTCAATAGTGGAAAAAATAAAACTTTTGTCATTGCCGGAAAAAAGGGTTCTACTGCTCAGACTTACGCAAAGAAAAATGGGTTCCGTTTTTTGAACAATATTGCCGCAGTAAGGACTGCAAAGATGACCGGCGTGCCCAAAACAAAAACCATACTTCGTGGAAAAATATACACGATCCAGGCAGTGACCGTGCCGTATTACAGCGACGAAAAGATTCTTTTCCGTTCCTCGGATCGCAGGATCGCTACGGTAAATTCCAAAGGTGTTGTAAAGGGAATCCGAAAAGGGACGGCCGTGATCACCGTGCAGAGCGGAGCGAAAAAACTGAACTGTAAGATAACGGTGAAGTAACGATGAAGCAGGCGTACGTAAAATCGCCATAACAGTGAAAGAATACAAAAGAAAATAAAAACAGAAGCCCGGCAGATGAAACATGGAGAGTTTTCACATGTGCAGCTGCCGGGTTTTTTATAAATATAGAAAACCCTTAAAATAAGGAATAAAATAGCTTGTTATACCCTTAAAATAAGGGTATATTAATAAAAAAGGGGGAATCTAAAATGACAGGATATGCTGTGAAACATTCGATACGGGCAGAAGATATACGAATTTTAAGGAAGAAATTGAAGCTTACACAAAAAGATTTTGCAAAGTTAGTAAATGTATCTCAGAAAACAATAGAAAGATGGGAAAGTGAAAATAGGGATATTACAGGACCGATTACGACACTAGTTCATATTTTAAACGAGTATCCTCAGATTGAGGAAAACCTCCGCGTGCCGGAAAAAGAATATCCGATACGTTTATGGTACGTGTTTAAAAGAGAAATATGTACGATTATTGATGTGGATGAGAGAAGCAGAAAAGTAAAAATATATAATTATACAAACAATTTTATTAAAAAAGCATTTGGCCGAAATGAAAAACCAACCTTTGAAGAATACGAGGAATTTCTGGAATCTCGTTGTTTCCCGAGACAACGAGACAAAATAAAATTGGTATTAGAAGATTTGAATCTGCCATTTTATGATCCGTTTATGATCATAGAAAAGACCGAAGGAAGAATGGCGGAGGATGATTTCTGGATCAGGATTGAGAGGTAAAAATGGTACAGCTTTTTGAACAGGATATCAAAACAAATGACAGACAATCGTCAAAAGGAAACCAATTGAAATGGTGCAGGAACAATGTATGGTATAAAGCTGATTATATGGGATATGAGGGATTGGTGGAATATGTTGTTTCACGTTTGTTGGAAAAATCTTCACTGAAACAGGAAGAGTATGCAGAAGAAAAATATCATTTATGTCCAATATTTGATAATGGTGCAGGACTGCTATCAGATATACAGATGGATTATCCGATGGAAGAAAACATAAATAATCTGATAGAGGAGGTACGATCAAAAACTCTGTGTGAAGATTTTGATGAGCAAATCGAGATTGCGGAAGAATTGTATGGTCAGCAGATAAGTCTGGAATTTACTAAAAAAGACGTAAAAGAAATATTGGATATGGAAAGTTATTATCCGCAGGAATATAAAGAAAGAGTATTTGAGATTATTATGAGCAGGAGAAGAAAGTACAGATATTTATTTTGAACAACTGCACGTCGTATTTTTGGTATTTTGGTAATAAAGCAGGTACAAAAGGTTTCACATGTGCAGCTGTCGGTTTTTTATAGTAGAAAAAATGTTAAAAAATGTCTGTAAACAGACAAAATATGACAAAAATATTCTAAACAAAGTTTGATTAAATGTGATGGGAAATTTATAATTTTAGTATAAATGTGAATTGGAAAATGGGGGAACGGTCACATCCAAAGGTGTTGTAAAAGGCATCAAAAAAGGAACTGCAACCATTACCGTTCAGAGTGGTTCCAAAAAACTGACCTGTAAGGTAACGGTTAAATAATTCAAAGGATATTAGTAATCAGCATTTGTTATTTACTCATAGTTATATCTTATATGTTTGAGCACGCAAAACAGACTGGAGCTTGATAAGAATATATATCAGGTTCTCAGTCTGTTTTTATATATTGCAGGCAAAAAAAGAATACGTTTTCACAAAATAAGATTGACTTTTTTCAAAACTCTTATTATCATATAAAACATATTCAATTACTATGAAATAAGAAATGATAAAAAGTTCTGTTACACAGATGATGCTGAGTTACATATATGATGCTGAGCAGCTTACAGGACTGGCAGCGGGCAAATTTTTTTCAGAGGGAGGGGACGGGTACATGTCCATCAAGAAGATTGCAGAAAAGGCAGGGGTTTCACCGGCGACAGTTTCCAGAGTTTTGAATAATCCCAATTATAAATGTTCTGTTCCCGGCCTCCGGGACAAGATATGGAAAACAGCTATCGAGATGAATTATGTGCCCAACGAGGCGGCCCGGAATCTGAAAAAAGGCGTTTCCGCAAAGAAGGAGAAAACCTGGTACATCAATATCCTGATGACAAGAACCGATTCTTCCATAACGGATCCGTTTTTTGCGGAGCTCCTTCGGGTGGTTGAAAGTGAGATCCATGATAAAAACTGCATTCTTTCCAAAGTATGGTATATGTCTGTGTTTTCCGATGACCGTAAGTGCCGAAGAGAGAATCTGGACCGGCTGATCGACAGAATGTATGACGAGGTGGACGGGAAAAGGGATGGTCTGATCATTATCGGCAGATGTAATAAAGAGGCTTTGAAGAAGCTGAATAAGAAGTATAAGAGTGTGGTATCCGTGAACCGGAATTCTACCAATTATGAAGTGGATGAGGTCCTTTGTGATGGGAAAAAGATCGCAGCAGCGGCAGTGGAATATCTGATCTCCCTGGGGCACAAAAATATCGGTTATATTGGCCAGTGTCACAGCGAGGACCGGTATAACGGGTATCTGGAAACACTGAAGAAGCATGATCTGGATGTGATACCGGAGTATGTTATCGAAACAAAGCAGACTGAGGCCGAGGGCTACGAGGCCATGGAAAAGTTCTTTCAGTCGGACGACATGCCAACCGGAATCTACTGTGCCAATGATATTTCGGCGATTGGAATGCTGAAGTGCCTGAATAAATTTCGGAACCGGTATTATATGCCTTCGATCATATCCAGCGATGATATCCAGGAGGCACAGTTTACCAGACCGATGCTGACAACGGTGAGCCTGCCCAAGGAGGATATGGGAAAATTTGCATTATACCTGCTGTTGGACCGGCTGAAGGGCGGGCATTCCGGTATCGTGCGGATGGAACTGGAAGGCAGATTGATGATACGAAACAGCTGCAGCAGTGTGGAGGACAGTATGTGGAGCGATTATTGTATCTGAGTGTTGCGGATGCGCAGATATAGTGACAGACAGGATGCGGATGCGCTATGACCAGAGTATTTGGTGAAAACGTTTTCAGATATTCCTATTTAATTAATGGGAATAATATGGTTTAATGTATTCAATTCAAATAAAAAAATTACAGAACCACAGTAAACGGAAAGAACAGGTATGATTTGACAGCGAAATGAAGCAGTTACATTGGTGGGAAAAAGATTTCTAAATAAAAATGTGGTTGTAAAGGAGTACACAGATCATGAAAAGAAAACGCATTGCAGGTGTCTGTATCACACTGGCAGCAGTGGTACTGGCAGGAACTTTTGCAGTATCGGGAAACAATACAAAGGATAAAAATCATGTGGAGATCATCAATGTGTCCTATGATCCGACCAGAGAATTTTATGAAGCATATAATAAGATTTTTTCAAAATATTGGAAAGAGGAAACAGGTCAGAGTGTGGATGTGATCCAGTCTCATGGCGGTTCTGGAAAACAGGCGTTGGAGATTTCCAACGGACTTCCGGCAGATGTGGCAACACTTGCCCTGGAATACGACATTGATGCAATCCAGAATTCCGGACTGATCGACAATGGCTGGATTAATGAATATCCGGATGACAGTGCTCCTTATACTTCCACCATTGTATTTCTGGTACGGAAGGGAAATCCGAAGAACATCCACGACTGGGATGACCTGACAAAGGATGGCGTGGGAGTGATCACACCGAACCCGAAAACTTCCGGTGGTGCCCGCTGGAATTACATGGCAGCCTGGGCTTATGCCAATGAGAAATATAACGGCAACGAGACAGAGATGAAAGCCTTTATCAAGAAGCTTTACAAAAATGTCCTGGTTCTGGATTCCGGAGCCAGAGGTGCCACAACTTCCTTCGTGGAAAACGGGCAGGGGGATGTGCTGATCGCCTGGGAAAATGAAGCGTTTCTTTCTGTAAGGGACAACCCGGATGATTACGAGATTGTAACGCCGAGCATCAGTATCCTGGCGCAGCCGTCTGTTGCTGTTGTAGATGAAAATGTAAAAAAACACGATAACGCAGATGCCGCAAAAGCTTATCTGAAATATCTGTATTCCGATGAAGCGCAGGAGCTGATTGCTGAGAATTACTACAGACCGGTTGATCAGACGATCCTGAAAAAGCATGCAGATACTTTTAACCTGAAGGTGAAGCTGACCACGATCAAAGATTTCGGCGGCTGGGATGCAGTTCAGAAAAAGCATTTCGCAGACGGCGGAGTGTTTGATGAAATCTATGAAGAGTAGAAGAGTCAGAGATTTACAGCAGATCGGGGATTTGTAGAAGAGTCAGAGATTTGCAACAGATCAGAGGTTTGTAGAAGAGTCAGAGATTTGCAACAGATCGGGGATTTGTAGAAGAGCCAGAGATTTGCAGCAGATCAGAGAGTTGTAGAAGAGTCAGAGATTTTGTAACAGATCAGAGAGTTGTAGAAGAGTCAGAGATTTGCAACAGATCAGAGGTTTGTAGAAGAGTCAGAGATTTGCA
>ERZ894191.264-NODE-264-length-46853-cov-14.638361_pt1 | contig 46853 bp, 33 predicted proteins | sample MGYA00380282_ERZ894191 | MGnify/ENA primary metagenome ERZ894191 (study PRJEB32331, sample SAMN06328485) | human gut metagenome | biome: human gut microbiome; feature: stool | host: Homo sapiens | collected 2013-02-21 ...
CGAGCGCCAGGTCGCCGTAGACCTCGTCGGTGGAGACGTGGTGGTAGCGGACGCCGTATTTGCGGACGGCCTCCAGCAGGCGGAAGGTGCCCTCGACGTTGGTGCGCAGGAACGGCTCCGGGTCGGCGATGGAGTTGTCGTTGTGGCTCTCCGCGGCGTAGTGCACGATGGCGTCGTGGCCCGGCACCAACCTATCGAGCAGCTCCGCGTCGCAGATGTCGCCCACGACGAGCTCCACGCGGTCGGAGGGCAGCCCGGCGATGTTCTCGGGGTTGCCGGCGTAGGTCAGCTTGTCCAGGACGGTGACGTGGACCTCGGGATGATTGTCCACCACGTAGTGCACGAAGTTGCTGCCGATGAAGCCGCAGCCGCCCGTGACGATGATGTTCCTGGGGGAGAAGGTCTCCTCTGCCATGTTCGAATCTCCTTGTTCCTAGTACTCGCGCGGGCTGTTGACGATCTCGCCGGCGGCGACCTTCTTGAGGTGCTGCCCGTAGACCGACTTGCCGTAGGCCTCGGCGGCCTGCTTGAGCCCCTCGGTGGTGATCCAGTCGTTCTCCCAGGCGATCTCCTCGGGCACGGACACGGGAAGGTCCTGGGAGTGCTCCACGGCGCGGACGAACTCCGCGGCCTCGTGGAGTGACTCCATGGTGCCGGTGTCCAGCCACGCGTAGCCGCGGCCGAGGGTGACGACGGACAGCGTCCCCTCCCCCAGGTACATCCGGTTGAGGTCGGTGATCTCCAGCTCGCCGCGGGCCGACGGCTTCACCTTGTGTGCCTTGGCGGCCACGTCGCCCGGGTAGAAGTACAGGCCGGTGACGGCGTAGGAGCTCTTGGGGCGCTCGGGCTTCTCCTCGATGGAGACGGCCCTCCCCTCGCGGTCGAACTCCACGACGCCGAAGCGCTCGGGGTCGTCCACGTGGTAGCCGAAGACCGTGGCGCGGCCCGACTTCGCGTTCTCGACGGCCTTTTTCAGGTGGCGCGAAAGGCCATTGCCGTAGAAGATGTTGTCGCCGAGCACTAGGGCGCACGGCTCGCCGGCGATGAACTCCTCGCCGATGGTGAAGGCCTGCGCGAGGCCGTCGGGGCTGGGCTGTTCGGCGTAGGAGAGGTTCACGCCGTAACGTGACCCGTCCCCGAGCAGGCGCTCGAAGTTGGGCAGGTCGGTCGGCGTGGAGATGACCAGGATGTCGCGGATGCCCGCCAGCATGAGGGTGGATAGCGGGTAGTAGATCATGGGCTTGTCGTAGACCGGCAGCAGCTGCTTGGAGGTCACGAGCGTGAGCGGGTACAGGCGCGTGCCGGACCCGCCGGCGAGGATGATGCCTTTCAAAGTTATCTATCTCCTCTATTCATTAAAACTAAAAGGTCATAGTTTTATTCGGTCTATCGACGGCCGAAAACCGCCTTAAGACGTCTAAACGAGCTATGAACTACATCCCCATTGAGAATTAGGAAACAAGAGTAAAGAAGCAGGTAACCGAAAATCGCAATATGCACTGGAGCCCACAAGGTAAAAGAAATGAATACGAATGTTAAAACAACCTCCTGTAGGGGATTATGTGTCGGGAAGGCATGTAAGCACTTATTCAAATAACGCTCCGAACAGAATGACCTTAAAACAATGCACGCAACCGCGCCAATCAGAACCGCTTCGATTGACCCGAAGCAATAAACGCCTATCAATGAGAAAATGGCACTTCCCACAACCGTTGTCAGATTCACCGCAAGGAGAAGTTTCTCTTTGCGCAAGACCTTGAAATACGTTGTGCAGCAAATATCCATCTTGGTATTGAAAACGCAGATCGGCAAGAGAAGTGCGAAATAGCCCATACTCGCAGCGTATTGCGGAAGCCAGATAGAAAGGAGCATCACCATTGGGAAATAGAACAAGTAGATTGCTGGGAAAAACACCTCCATCGCGTCTCTAATTCCCTGATAGAAAGAGCGCCTCTCATCTTCCGATCCCTGCCTTAACGCAGGAAAGAGAACCATACTTGCTTGAGAAACAAATGAAGTGAAAAAATTGACGATGGAAAGAGAAAAAGAAACGTTTCCGAAAGCCTCGATTCCCCAAGCACAATCAACCAAAGCCCTAGCAATTCCTAAAATGAGTATGTTGGCAACATTAGCCAGCATGAGGCCAAAGCCGATTTTGATGCTCGAGGCGGCAAGCCTTATCGAATTCTTGAGATCAAGTAATCCGGCTTTAAAAAATTCTCTGCTATGCCAGCAACAGTACACTAATGCGCAAAACCGCGATAAACAGTAGAGAATGATGTAAGGTCTGAAATCCGAAAGACGAAGGACGACAAAGATAATAAGCGGAACCAAGAAAACAAGTCGATCGAGCATGGTCGAAAACGAAAAGAGCCTAGTCTCATTCATAGCTTGAAAAACATAGCCAAGATATAGTTGAAGATTTGATATTACGGTATACAGTGAAAAGGCATAGATTACGAAAGCCCTCTCCTCTTCGGGCGTAATCATTATAGATAATATGCAGAATGCGATTCCGACTAAAACTTGCAGCAACACTGCAACCCTAAACTGGGAATTGATGGCTACTTTATTAATTTCATTTCTCGTTTTTCCACCCTCAACTAGATAAACGCCGTCGTTCAGACCAAAGTGGAAAAACCCTGAATATCCAGCATAGAAAATAAACAGTTGCCAATATCCATAGCTTGTTACCCCAAGAACTTTGGGGACGAGTAGGGACATAACAAAACTTACAACAAGAGAAATACCCTGTGCGGAAAAGGCAACGAGTGCATTCGTCACAAGCTTCTTATAGTTCATCCGTTAATAAAACCCCCAAAGAAACCAGCTAGTAATGAGAGGTCTCATTACTAGCTGCCTACATATCGCCTTTCAGGCCAGAACTTTCCTCGGTACGAGCAAATCTCATTAGAAAGAGCACCGAAACTGCCATGAAGATGACAGTTAAGAGAGATGTTGGATTCATGTATTGATGGAAAAGAAAGTCTGCAATCGGAAGATATGCCACCGAAATGCCGACCCAAGAATAAATCAACAGCAGAATGATCCGCCAACGAACGGAAATCTTCACGCCAGAGTTACGTAAAACATTGTACATAGAACCAAATAACAAGCCCTGAAAGGCCAAAACAATGCACATCCCAATTGGACCGAAATCATGAAGGTAATAACGGAAAGCTGTGTAAAGGTTGCCAATGTTGACATTATTGACAAACCTGTACTCAAGCTGGAATGTGTAAGTCCAATCGGAAATTCCGAATGTCTTGCCTAAAAATAGCCAGAGACCTTGAAACGTTTCAGAGCCGAACAGATCGGCTGGGGCAGTGGATAACTCCGGCTTGGCAATAAATTGGTCTAGTCCGATTATCGACCCACCCAAATAAGTCATGAGAGAATCAAAGGGAGTCTTGACGGTCACCCTACCCACGGCGTCTGCGCCGAAAACAAAAATAGCGAGACCGAAAACCACAGCCGCAAGAATGAGCATCACCGCACCGAAATTAATGCGTACCGCATTGACACTCACGCAATTTCGAAGAATCCAGAACATGATGACGCCGGCAAACAGCATAACGATAATCTGACCGCGAGAAGACTGCCCCAGCGAGGCTAAGCAATATATAACGGGTGGAACTAAATACGCCCATCGTTTCTCCTCGGAAACAAGAAGCTCGTTCACGAATGCGAACACGTACACATAGCCAACAGCCATAAATAGGCGGAAGCCATAGTTGATCGGCGTTGATATTCCAGAGCTGAAATTATCATCAAAAGAAGTATGCCATCTGTACGCTTGCATGGTCTCCGACCAAGAACCCCTCATTCCGACGCTGTCAACGATGGCATGGATATAGAGGTAAGAAATAACGGCGCCGAAAAGACAAATGATAGCTGTTACATTATTTGGGACATCAATATGCAGGGACCATTTCTGCGACTGAGTATTTAAATTAACAGTTTTTCTTTGTCGATGGTCGCATGCCAATGTTGCCGGGCCTACGAAGCTTATAAGGCCAACGCAAACTGTAAGCACGGTCACAAGGTTAATCCCGGTGTTCCATGCCCAACAATCATAAATCGACGCACCAGTGCATAACAAAAAAGCGAAGCACGCAAGGGAAGAAGGGCATAATAAGTCGCCATCATTAAAATAATAGACGAAGAAAGTGACAATAGCGACAAGTAAGAACAGAATAATAGACTCAGCCATATTACCTACAGCCTGTTCAAAACGGCTTTTATTGCAAAGGCGCGAGCCATACTTCGCGTTGGGAAGGGGCAATGGAGAAGCTTCATCCCGATTTTTATGCGCAAATACAACGACGTTGGCATCTTCGCATACGTCCTAACAAGATTGGCTTCGTCTCGTCCCATGACATTCTCGTATCCATCTAGTAGATAAGCCGCAACCCGAGTTTGGCAATGTGTGCTCTTCTTGATGATGCGCTTCCAACGTGTCGCGACAGACTTAAATGACTCCGTTGACTCTAAATTACGCTGGCCAACTTGATTGTCTCCAGAAATTCGTCTTTTGATATAAGCATCGCCCAAATCCGCTACAACAGCACCAGAAACCATGGCAATCAAATGAATCCAGCTATCATGGATTCTTGGATATGTACGAGGCTCATAAGTGATAATCTGCTCCCTAAGTTGGGAGTTAAACACCATAGTGCAGCCGGACGCCCAATTAACAGTTAAAGCAGCAATTAACCATTGGCTGCATCCAATCCAGGAAGAGTACTCCCTTGAGCCACCGCTAAGGTCACAATTGACATTCTCAATATCCGAATAGTAAAGCGCAGGCTCGTCATGAACCTGCGCTTCAATCTGACGAATAGCATGTATCAGCTTTTCCGGGAGCCAGACGTCATCTTGATCTGAAAAGGCATAATAATTGAAGCCAAGCGCTTTATCGTCGTAGACCATATCCATGAAGTTTTTAGCCAAGCCTTTATTTACCTTGTTAACTTCAAACAGAACATTGTCGTACTTCGAAGCATACGATTCACATATAGAAGGAGTTGAGTCATTTGATCCGTCATCGCAGATACGAAGGGTCACATGAACGTCCTTCTGCGCGAGGATACTGTCTATCTGCTCATCGATAAACTTCTCACCGTTGTAGCTGGCCATCATGACTAGCACGGTGGGCTTGTCGTCTTTAAACGCATCATTCATGCTCTGCCCACCCCGCGAACATGGCAGAGTACATTTCGTGAAGAGTATGGCTTGGTTGCCAGCCAAGATTCATGAGCTTGGAACAATCAAGATCAAGGACCGCGCCAGGCCTGAACGTCTTTGCCCTCTCGGCATCTTGCCCGAACACAACAGTGCTCTTGCCCAATCCAAAATCTTCAACTACCATCTGCGCCATCTCTAGAATGCTACAGAACGTAGCAGGATTTGCAGCGTTGTAGGCCTCTCCGCTATTCCCATGGACGAGCAGGAATAAGATGGCGGTAACAGCATCGTCAACTGAAAGATAGGAGTTCCGCTTCGATCCATCAGAGAGCAAAACGATATCCTGACCTGAAACGACACTCCGGCCGAACTCAGCGAACACCCGGCCGTCATCTCGAGGAACACCGACGCCAAAAGTCTGTGCAAGGCGCACTACACTAATCGGAACTCCCAGCTCAGAAGAAGCTGAAGCGAACAAGCATTCCGAAAGGCGCTTGGCCTCAGGATAGCTCGACCGGGGATTCATCGTGTCCAAAGCCCCATTCATCCGCTCGTCAACGCGGCCCTCAACCGATCCGTATACCTCCATAGTCGAAAGACAGACACATTGGCGGAAGGAAGAGGTCGAAAGCAGGTTTATGACTGCATGGGCGGAATCCACTATGTCGGAGATAACCTCAATCGGACTGTGGAGGAAAGCCGTACTCGAAGTCGGACAAGCCGCGTGAATGAAATAATCGCCCTTGACTGCATCAGAAAATGAATCACCAATTTTCCAAGGGACATAATAAATCGAGTCTGAACGACCAAACATCATCTCCGCTTTAATCACGTTTCTTACGGGAAGAATCAGTTTGATTGATCCGTGGAAATTGTTTGTCCGTTCAATAAGGGTCCTAACGACTTGTGAGCCAATCAGCCCCGTCGCTCCTGTAATGACTACAGTCGACCCATCTATCTTACCCCAGGGCATCGCCTGATTTGCCGCGATATCATGCGCCGTGCGCTGCGCCTCGCTCATCGCCATATCTGCTCATACTCCTTTAAGTCTACGAAACCCTTGAACGTGAGAAAGTCTCGCGGCGTCGTTATTTTTATATTCTCTTCAGGACCATCGACAACAAAAATTTCATGACCGTATTCGCTCATCATTGAAATGGAATCGATGAAGTCGCGTCGCCCTTCTTCGAGTGCTCTCAAATGTGCGCCGTACAGCTCATTAAATATGAATCCTTGTGGCGCCCTCGCTAATCGACACTTTGCCCTGTCAGTGACGCCGACAACTTTTCCACCATCGACGGTCACGATCGTTTCAGTGGCGGGAGCAACAGTAGCCGTAGGACCGCAATTTCTTGCAGACTCAGCACAAGCAATAATAGTTTCGCAATCGATAAGGGGTCTCACGCCATCGTGAATGAGAATGACAGTATCTTCATCGGCAAGTTTATTTCTCTTTATATAGGAAAGGCCGTTAAAGATAGACTCCTGTCCGGTTTCACCTCCGGGAATCGAGGCGAGCACTTTGTGGTAGCCCCTTTGCGCTAAAAGATCCCTGAGGTAGTCGAGCCAGCCCTCGACGCAGACAATGACTATCCCGTCAACGCAGGGTGCTTCCTCGAACTTGTCAATCACATGACAGATTATCGCTTCACCGCCGAGTTCGAGGAATTGCTTCGGCTTGTCAGCACCACTCATTCTCGATCCAACACCGCCTGCAAAAATAACAGCATACGTTTTACTCATCGTCATCATCACCAAAATCAAGCTCAATGAGACAATGAACCTCGCGTTTGTCCTCAGGAGGCACTTCTTTCCAATCCCCGTACAATTTGGTCAGATATCTGTCGTAATCGCGAGGGACGGGCCAAGAATGATCGCCGAAAGGAAGATATTCGGGCGGGAAATACGAATCTCGACGGATCAGCTCTCCAAAGTAGTACTTACCGCCTGAAGGTATCGTCAGGAATCTAGAAGCCTCGTTTTTACAGAGACCGTTTGCCTTATATGAAAGAAGCGACCAAGAATGCGCGCTTGAAAACGAGAAGATTCTTCCAACAAAAAAGCGCTTACGGTATCCAGCCATTGCTTCGGCATTTTTACCAAACACGCTCTCAATGTAGGCTCTCTGTTCATAGAGTCGCACACAGGAAGCGATATATCGCAAACCTTGGCATAAAACGCCATGACAAAGTCTTATAGCGCCATTATCAGGTGCGTTTTCAAGTAAAAAAATATCAACAAATATACCGTTCGGCTCGTTTGGAGCATGTGCGATTTCGCGAAGTTTCGTACCGCGTTTATATATTCGAATTGCGTTAATCACCGCATCACTAAATGAATCGGGGGCATAAATAAAGTATTTTTCCTCGAATCGTTCCTGAAAAACTGGAGCGAAAACTTCCCATTCTTTGCGCGTTATATTTAAATCAATGTCATCGTCCCAGGGAACGAAACCACGGTGCCTCGCAGCCCCTAGAACTGAACCACCGCCCAATGTGATTGAAAGACCCAATTCATCCGCAAGGGAGATAACGTCGTCGGCAATATCGGTCATTTCTTTATGCAGCCGCTGCAGCTCTTCACCAGTAATCTCGTGTAAAGGGATAGAAGATTGCCCTGCACGTTTTATATAATCATTTAATCTCATTACGCAAAACCAATCGTATAGGTATTTCTAACCAGCCTTTGGCACAAGTACTTTCGCAGGCACGCCGATGGCCGTGGAGTCTTCAGGGACATCGCAGAGGACAACGGCTCCCGCGCCAATCTTTGCCCCTTTATGGACGGTAATGTTGCCGAGCAGCACTGCGTTGGCGCCAATCATGACATCGTCCTCAATGATGGGAGCCCCCCCCTCGAGAGCTCCGACGGTGACGTGCTGATAGAGCATGCAGTTCTTTCCAATCACGGCTTTCTCGGAGATGACACATCCCACACCGTTGTGCTGGAACAAGCAGCCTTCACCTATCTCGGCATGGCTTCCGATATGGCATGCAAAGAGAAGCTGCGACAGATGCCTGAAAACTTCAGCCAACGGACGAACAAACTTTGGCCCTTTGGTGCAGGCGTGAGCAGCTTTGTATAGTTTGAAGCATTCATTCATGCTGCTATCCTCTCAGCACGTCCGCAATTCGCTCGCTAGCATGTCCATCTCCGTAAGGGTTGGAGGCGTGACTCATGGCCTCATACTCGGCCTGATCGCTGAGCAAACGGCTGAACTCGCGGTAGATGACGTCCTCCTCGGTGCCGACGAGCTTCAGCGTGCCGGCCGCCACGCCCTCGGGGCGCTCCGTGGTGTCGCGCATGACGAGCACCGGCTTGCCCAGACTCGGGGCCTCCTCCTGGATACCGCCGGAATCGGTGAGGATGAGGTGGCTCGCGGCCATGAAGTTGTGGAAATCGAGCACCTCGAGCGGGTCGATGATGTGCAGGCGGTCGAAGCCGTCGAGCTCCTCGTGGGCGGCCTTGCGGACGAGCGGGTTCATGTGGATGGGGTAGATTGCCTTTGTGTCCGGATGCTCCTCCATCACGCGGCGGATGGCGCGGAACATGCGGTGCATGGGCTCACCCAAGTTCTCGCGGCGATGCGCCGTGATGAGGATGAGGCGGGAGCCCTCAGCCCAATCGAGCTCGGGGTGGGAGTAGCCCTCGCGCACGGTAGTGCGCAGTGCGTCGATGCCGGTGTTGCCGGTGACCCAGATCCCGGACTCGAGCTTGCCCTCGCCGAGCAGGTTCTGCTTGCTCGCCTCCGTGGGCGCGAAGTAGTACTCACTCACGATGTCGACCGCCTGGCGGTTGAACTCCTCCGGCCAGGGGCTGTAGATGTCGTGCGTGCGCAGGCCGGCCTCCACATGCCCCACGGGGATCTGCAGGTAGAAACACGCGAGCGCCGCGGCGAAGCTGGTCGTGGTGTCGCCGTGGACCAGGACCACGTCGGGCGTCTCGTCCTCGAGGACGGCCTTGAGCTTGAGCAGCACGTCGCACGTCACGTCGAACAGCGTCTGGCCCGGCTTCATGATCGCCAGGTCGTGGTCGGGCTTCACGTCGAAGACGCGCAGAACCTGGTCGAGCATCTCGCGGTGCTGCCCGGTCACGGTCACGACGGTCTCGAACTCATCCGCACGCGCCTTCAGCTCGTTGGCGAGCGGGCACATCTTGATTGCCTCCGGGCGGGTGCCGAAGACGAGCATTACTTTCTTCTTAGACATTGGCCTTGCTCCTCTTTGACTCCTTGCGGAGAAGCATGTAGAAACGGGTGTTACCGACTAGATAGCGCTTCACCAGGCGCTTGGGCTCCTGCATCATGCGGAAGAGCCACTCCAGGTTCGCGCGCTGCATCCACATCGGGGCACGCGGGATGTTGCCGGAGACGACGTCGAACGAGCCTCCCACGCCCACGAAAGCGCCCTTGGCGCCCAGCTCGCGGAAACGCTCGATAAGGCGCTCCTTCTTGGGCGAGGTGATGCCCACGAACACGATGTCGGGCTCGGCCTGGTCGACCTCTGCGACCACGGCGTCGAACTCGTCGTCGCCGAAGTAGCCGTCACGGTAGCCGGCGAGGACAATGTTGGGATACCTCTCGGACAGTACCCCTGCGGTCTTTGCGACCACCTCGGCCTTGGCGCCCAGCAGGTAGACCCTGTGTCCCTCGCGCTCAGCCAGCCCGCACAGCTCCCACATGAGGTCGATTCCGGCCACGCGCCCGGGCAGGTCCACGCCCAGCTTCTTAGCGGCCATGACCATGGACGCTCCATCGGCGTTCACGATCTCGCAGCGGCACACGCACGCGTCCATCTCGGGATCGTCGCGCATCTGCAGCAGCTTGTCGGCGTTCACGCCGATCAGGTGGGCGAAGCGCCCCTCCTTGATGAGGGCGTCGGTCGCCTCGACGGTCTGCTCCATCGTCCAGGGGTCGACGGGCGTACCGAGCACTTCGACGCGCTTTGGCAGACCAGCGTTAAAACTAGCGTCCTCGTATTTCTCTTGGGTATCTTTAGAAAGCACCATTTCCGCTGACAACCTCAATCACTGTGAGTAGGATTATTTTTAAATCGAACAAAGCGCCCCGCTTGGCGATATATTCCAAGTCGCGACGGACCATACCGTCGAATCCCGTCGAATTGCGTTCGGTGACCTGCCACCAGCCGGTGATCCCCGGCTTGACGGCCAGACGCTGCAGGTCGTACTCGGTGTACTCCGCCACCTCATTCGGCAGCGGCGGCCTGGGGCCAACCACGGACATCTGACCCAGAAACACATTCAGGAACTGCGGGAACTCATCGATGGAGTGCTTGCGAATGAACTTCCCGATCTTGGTGACGCGGGGATCCTCCTTCATCTTGAACATGGCGCCGGCGATCTCGTTCTGCTCCTTGAGCTCGGCGAGGCGCTCGTCGGCGTCCTTGTACATGGATCGGAACTTCCACATGCGGAACGTGGTCAGGCTGCCGTCGGAGCGGGTCTGGCCCACGCGAATCTGGCTGTAGAAGGGGCTGCCCTCGCTCTCCAACCGGATGGCCGCGGCGAGAATTAGGCTGGGGATTGCGATGGCGACGAGCGCGGCACCGCTGAAAACGATGTCGAACGCGCGCTTCACGGCCCTATAGGCCAGGCGAGAACGGTCCCAGTCCATGATGGACTGCATGGCCTTGTAGCGGCCGGCGCCCTCGCGTCGGTCCATGGCCTGAGCAATGAGCGCTGCCCCCGCAGGCGCATCCGTTGCAAATTGAGTTTTATCCGACATGTTTTCTTCCAAGACTTCGTCCCCGGGTCGGGGATCCTCCCTGTTCTGAGTAGCGACCGTCTGCAACTAGGCGATTGCCTTTTTTAGGTTGCGCATGTCGCGCTGCTCGCTTGAAAGCACGGCGAGGCCCACGCGAGTGGTTACGCGTCGGCCGCACAGGTCGAGCTCCAAATAAGCAGTGCTCTTGCGTCTGTTTATGGTTTTGATAAGGCCTTCATGGCCCAGCAGCGGGCCAGCCGTCACTATGACCTGGTCGCCGTCTTTTAGGGCCTCGCTCATGGGCACAACGCGGTCTCCCCTGTGCGTAAAGCTGCCAATAAGCTGGACCTCTTCTTTTGCCAGTGGCACAAACCGACCGTCCTGGGAAAGCACCCGGGCAAAGTCGTCCATGCGCAGCAGATACTGTTGCACGGTTCGGGGTTCTGCCGTATCGCAGATAAGATAACCGGGAAAGAGCGGCTTGGTCGTATAGACCCATTCGCCGTGTACCTTGATCTCGGTTTGAAATTGGGGATAAAAGAGCTCTTGCATGGCGCTCGCCGGCACCATACGCTCGATGCGCTCGAGCACTACGTCTTCGCGACCGTTAATGACCTGGATCACATACCACACGAGCACCACCCCCTTGCTGTCTTTCGTATGGCTCACGTGATTTGGATATGGCTTCGCCAGGGCGCTTGTGCGCGAAGGCGCTGCATATTCAAACCCTGAGCCCAGTTAGACAAGCACGTGGCTCTGCCCCACCGTGAACGGTATGTATAAGCGCAGTTGCTAGAAACGCGGACGTGAATCGCAAAATGACCGCGTCTCCAGCTGGCTGCGTGCGAACCAGTCAAGCGGGTACAAAACTGGACCGCACGCAAACAGCTGTAGGACTGCTGTGGTTTGCCAAAATAACCAATTACACTGCCGAAAGCGAACTTATAAATAGCGCAAAACAAGTGCAAAATCGCGCATGGCAATCGATATTGGAGCTCGTGGTGTTTCTGGCACCGCCGTTACGGCCGGATGCTGATCGACCCTGCGCTACGTGGCCTATTGGAGCCGTGAGCACAGTTGAACTCATGTAACGTTAGGTATCCTAGCACAAGCTGTTAACGAAACTGATTTGGGCTGCGTTGGACAACATATCGTTCATTTAACGTGCTAAAGGGGGTTGTTTTGGGATGTTGTTCACGTTGATGCAGGTTATTGGGGCGTTGGCAATAATTGGGAGCGTTCCTGAAGCCCAACTGGAGCAGCGAGCTACACTGGTAATTGCGTTTAGATAACAAACTATGTACAGACATGGGAAATAAATTGTGCAACTTTTTGTTGGTGCGAGTGGGGTTTGTGGCGCGTGGTGTTTTGGCATGAAAAAAGGCCTTCGGAATTCCGAAGGCCTTTGCATTCACGATGGTGGAGACGAGGGGGATCGAACCCCTGACCTCTTGACTGCCAGTCAAGCGCTCTCCCAGCTGAGCTACGCCCCCGTGACGAGGAGATACTATAGGGGAAGTTGGCGCGACGTGCAAGGACTTTTTTGGGTCAGGCTTTAAGTGCCTATTGATATAGGTAAGCGATGGCGGTGCCGGTATGGACTTGGATCGTGGCTTTTGACCTGACGACGTTGCTGATGCCCGTGTCGGCTAGTAGACCTAACGAAGCTTGATCTAGCTCCCACTCTAGGCCGTGTTCGCTTACCTCGGTGTTGGGGGCAATGGCGATGATGGAGAATGTCTTGCCCTCGGCGCCCTCAATGGTCCAGGATTCGCCTTCGTGCAGAATGCGAGCTGTGGTCGCGTCCTCGGCAATCCAGACGGGGGCGTCTTTGTAGTTGGCTAGTAAGCCTAGGACGCTTAGGGCCATATCCGGACGGCCGCCCGTAGCGCAAGTCGCAACCACTTCGGCACCCGGCCAGCGACGGCGGACGGAATCGAGCGCCAACGCCAGATCGGTATAGTCCTTGTAGGGGTCGTGGCGCTCAACTTCAAAGTCCTCAGCGGCATCAACAAGAGCGCGACCGGCTTCGCTTACCGTGTCGGCATCCCCTACATATACGTCGCAGCCCAGCCCCGCGCCCAGCAGCGCGTCGAGGCCGCGGTCCACGGCGACAACGTGGTCGCACTCCCCTGCTAGCCTACGCAACAGATCCGCGCTCGCCACCACGGGCGAGCCGCAGACCACTAATACCTTACAAACCACAGCCCTCGCCTATCCCTCAAAAGTAAGCACACGGGCAAGGTCAAGCTCCTCGTAGCTGTCGATAAAGATATCGCAGTTGCCACGCACTTCGTCGCGCTTCATGCGGCCGTGCGGGTCATAGATGCCCACGCGCTTAAAGCCAGCGACCCCAGAGCTCTTTAGGCCAAAAACGGCATCCTCAAACACCCACGTGCGCTCAAACTTGTGCCCATGGCGCTCCTCCAGGCGCCGCAACGCCAGCTCGTACACGTCGGGGAACTGCTTGGAGCGTCCCGCCTCGCCCGTGGTGGTCACAAACTCCATGTAGGCATCGAGCCCGGCACCCGCAAGCGCAGACTTAACCAGCTCGGCCGGTGTGGACGTAGCAACGCACATGGCAATGGCCGCCGCCTTCGCCTGCTCCAAAAATACCAGGAGCCCCTCGCGCGGCGGCACCTTGGAGTAGCCATCGATCAGGATGTCGCTCAGCTCGCGATACAGCTCTTCGCCATTCGCGCCAATGCCCCACGTGTCGTGGTAGGCCTGGCACTCGTCCTCGAGCGACAAATGCTCAAACTGGGCAAAATCGTCGACCGTCACGTCAACTCCGTGGCGGTGCAATAACTCGGGCTGCGCATAGGCCCAAACGGGGGTGCTATTAACCAGTGTGCCGTCGCAATCGAAAATAAAAGCAACGTTGGGGGCGGCGGTCTGGGACATAAACGAACCTTTCGATGTCAAATGGTAAACAACCTGCTAAAAACGTTTTACCAAACGTCAACCTAACAATCTTGAAACCCTAATTGGTAAAACTGTCAAGAGTTTTACCACGGCAATTCTGCCAGTGGTCTAAACATGGCGCTTACCGATTAAACGCCGCCCTAAAACCACTTTCCTTCATAAAAGTAACGTACAGGTGTTATCGTAGTTTCTGCCGAAAGTTCCACCGAGCACGCGAGGTGGAACGAATCATAGAACTATCGCCGTCCCTTCGATTCGTGCAGCCTTGGACCTTTCGCATCTAGTCACCAAGGCAACACGCTGCCGCGTCATGATGGGATCAAACGTGAGCGATACAAAGCTAAAGCCAGCAACCAAAAAGCCCGCTACCCGTAAAGCCGCCCCGCACGCGCCGGAACTCTCTAAGGACGATGTCTATCTGTTTGGCATTGGCATGTGGGAGCGCAGCTGGGAAAAGATGGGCGCGCACCCCGACACGCAGAACCGTACGCGCGGCTGGCGCTTTTGCGTTTGGGCGCCCGACGTAAAGAGCGTCCATGTCATTGGCGAATTTAACGATTGGAATGAGGAAGCCAACCCGCTGGTGCCCGTGCATACGAGCGCTATTTGGGAAGGCTTTATTCCTGGCGCCGAGCAGGGCCAGCTCTATAAATATCTCATCGAGACAAACGAGGGAGAAAAGCTCTATAAGGCCGATCCGTATGCCTTTAAGGCCGAGTGCCCTCCGGGTACCGCCAGCGTGCTGTGGACCCTCGACGGCTATAAGTGGAACGACGCCGCGTGGCTCAAGCGCCGCGCCGGTCACAACCACATGTCGCAGCCGCTCAACATCTACGAGGTGCATATTGGCTCGTGGAAGCGCCACGGCGACGCGCCGCAGGGCGAGCCGGACGAGTTCGGCAACTACCCCGGTCCCATGGACCCCTTCCCCGCGCAGCGCGGCGAGTTCTACACCTACGACGACCTGTCGGTGGAGCTCGTGGACTACGTGCGCGACATGGGTTACACGCATATCGAGGTCATGCCGCTCATGGAGCATCCCTTCGATGGCTCCTGGGGCTACCAGACGACCGGCTACTACGCCGCCACGTCGCGCTACGGCAACCCGCAGCAGCTCATGCACTTTATCGATGCGTGCCACGAGGCAGACATCGGCGTGATCATGGACTGGGTGCCCGGCGGGTTTTGCGCCGACTCCCACGGCCTTGCCACTTTTAACGGCCACATGCTGTTTGAGCACGAGATTCACCCCAACTGGGGCACGCACAAGTTCGACTTCGCCCGTGGCGAGGTCCGTTCCTTCCTGGTCTCCAATGTGCTGTATTGGCTCGAGAACTTCCACGTGGACGGCATTCGCATGGACGGCGTGTCCAGCATGCTGTACCTCAACTTTGGCATCGACGATCCGGGCCAAAAGAAGTTCAACAAGTACGGTACCGAGGAGGACCTGGACGCCAGCGCGTTTATACGCCAGGTCAACTGCGCCGTGGAGGCCCACTACCCTGACGTGATGATGATGGCCGAGGAGTCCACCGCGTGGCCGCTCGTGACCTACCCGCCGCAGGACGGCGGCCTGGGCTTCCACTACAAGTGGGACATGGGCTGGATGAACGACACCCTGCACTACATGCAGACCGATTTTCCGTGGCGCCCCGGCAACCACGGGCTGCTCACGTTCTCCATCATGTACGCCTTTACCGAGAACTTTATTTGCCCGCTGAGCCACGACGAGGTCGTGCACGGCAAGTGCTCGCTGATCGGCCGCATGCCGGGCGACTGGTGGCGCCAGTTTGCCGGCCTACGCACGCTGGCTTTCTATCAAATGACACACCCCGGTGCCAAGCTCAACTTTATGGGCAACGAGATCGGCCAGTTTATTGAATGGCGCTACTACGAGTCTATCCAGTGGTTCCTGACCGAGGAGTACGAGACCCACCGTCATCATCAGGCGTTTATCAAGGCGCTCAACCACCTGTATACCGACGAGCCCGCCCTGTACGAGCGTGGCTACACCGACGACGGCTTTACCTGGATCGACGCGGACAACTCCAAGCAGTCCATCGTGAGCTTTGTGCGTCAGGGCGAGGACGTCGACGACGACCTGGTGATTCTGATCAACTTTGACCCGGCGAGCTACGAGAGCTTCCGCGTGGGCGTGCCGCGCGAGGGTGATTGGGAGGTCATCTTTGATTCCGACCGCCCCGAGTTTGGCGGCAGCGGATACGCCGGCGAAGAGCCCTACACCTGCTCGAGCGAACCCTATCCCTGGAACGGGCAGATGGACTCCATTGAGATAAAGGTGCCCGGCCTGGCTGGCGTGGTGCTTAAGCGCCGCGGTCCCAGCAGCTACAAGCCGCCGGTGGTTGAGGCTCCCAAGGCTGCGCCCAAGAAGCGCACGTCCTCGGTGAAGCCCAAGGCCGCAGCTGCTAAGAAGGCTCCAGCTAAGGCGAAGGCTACCACGACCAAGGCCAAGGCTGCCGCAAAGCCCGCTGCTAAGGCCGCAGCCAAGAAACCGGCTGCCAAAAAGGCCGCTACCAAGGCCAAGTCTGCTTCTGTTAAGCCGTCTGCCAAGAACGCGTAACAAAGCCGTTACATCTGTAATTACCCGCCCCGACGGGGCGTAGGATACAAGTCATAACCGTTCCGGGAGAACCATCCCCGGGGGAAAGGAACGTATGAATAAGATCTTCGACAACAAGCAGGAGTTTACCGAGCTCTATCGCGATGCCGTCATGAGCATCAGCGGCAAGAGCGTCGAGGCCGCGAGCGACCTCGACCGCTTTAACGCCCTGGTCAAGCTCGTGGCCGAGAAGGCACGCACCGTTGCCACCAAGAGTGACGCTCGCGCCACCGCTGAGGGCAAAAAGCGCGTGTACTACTTCTCGATCGAGTTTTTGATCGGTCGCCTGCTCGACAACTACCTGCTCAACTTTGGCGTGCGCGACATGGTCGCCGAGGCGCTCGACGACATGGGCTTTGACCTGTCCGTCATCGAGAACCAGGAGCCCGATCCGGCGCTGGGCAACGGTGGCCTGGGTCGTCTGGCCGCGTGCTTCCTGGATTCCATGGCAGCCGAGGGCATTGCCGGCTACGGCAACGGCATGCGCTACCGTTACGGCCTGTTTAAGCAGGAGATCGTCAACGGCAGCCAGGTTGAGGCCACCGACGAGTGGCTCACCCACGGCTATCCCTGGGAGGTCCGTCGTCAGGACAAGGCCGTGACCATTAAGTTTGGCGGCCACGTTGAGGGCTTTGAGGAGAACGGCCGCACGTTCTACCGCACGGTGGACACGCAGGACATCCTGGCTGTCCCTTATGACATCCCCGTTGTGGGCTATGCCGGCGAGACCGTCAACAAGCTGCGCGTCTGGGCCGCCGAGCCGGTCGAGGAGCACTTCGATCTGGAGGCCTTCAACCGCGGCGACTACGCCTTGGCCGATGCCGAGCGCGCCGAGGCCGAGGCCATCAGCGCCATCCTCTACCCCAACGATGCCGGCGAGCACGGCCGTCTGCTGCGCCTGAAGCAGGAATACCTGTTTGTCTCGGCCGGTATCTACAGCCTGCTCGACACCTTTGAGAAGGAGCACGGCGAGAACTGGGAGCTGCTGCCGCAGTTTGTGGCCATCCACACCAACGACACGCACCCCGCCATGTGCGGCCCCGAGCTCATGCGTATCCTCATCGACGAGAAGAAGCTCGAGTGGGATGACGCCTGGAACATCGTGACGCAGGTCGTGAGCTATACCAACCACACCATCCTGCCCGAGGCCCTGGAAAAGTGGCCCATCGGCACGTTCTCCAAGCTCCTGCCCCGCGTGTACCAGATCATCGACGAGATCAGCCGTCGTTGGCACGAGTCGTTCGACACCACGCAGGAGGGCTGGCAGGAGCGTCTGCGCCAGACCGCCATTCTGTGGGACGGCGAGATTCGCATGGCCAACCTGTCCGTGATCTGCAGCCATAGCGTCAACGGCGTGGCCAAGATCCACTCCGACATCATCAAGAACATCGTGCTCAAGGATTTCTATGCCCTGACGCCCGAGAAGTTCAACAACAAGACCAACGGCATCTCGCACCGTCGCTTCTTTGCCGAGGCCAACCCCACCTACGCCAAGCTCGTAACCGAGGCCATTGGCGACGGCTGGCTCAAGGACGCCTTTGAGTTAGAGAAGCTCAAGGAGTTTAAGGACGACACCGAGTTCCTGAAGGCCGTGGGTGCCTCCAAGCGCGCCAACAAGGAGCGCCTGGCCGCCTACGTTAAGGCCGAGACCGGTCTGGTCATTGACCCCAACACCGTCTTCGATGTTCAGGTTAAGCGCTTCCACGCCTACAAGCGCCAGCTCATGAACATCATGAAGGTGATGGACATCTACAACCGTCGCATCGCCGATCCCAACTTCCACGTGACGCCGACGACCTTCATATTTAGCGGCAAGGCTGCCTCGAGCTACACCTTTGCCAAGGAGACCATCCGCCTCATTAACTCCGTGGCCGACGTCATCAACAACGACGCCCGCGTCAACGAGGTCATGAAGGTCTGCTTCATCCCCAACTTCCGCGTGAGCAACGCCCAGCTCATCTACCCCGCCGCCGAGATCTCGGAGCAGATCTCCACGGCCGGCAAGGAGGCCTCGGGCACGTCCAACATGAAGCTCATGATGAACGGTGCCATTACGCTGGGCACCCTCGACGGCGCCAACATCGAGATCGCCGACCTGGCCGGCCGCGAGAACGAGGCCATCTTTGGCCTGACCGCCCCCGAGGTCGAGCAGCTCTGGGCGTCGAACAGCTACTTTGCGTGGGATACGCTCAACAACGATCGCGAGCGTCTGGGCCGCGTGATGGACGAGCTCAAGGACAACACCTTTGCGGGTCTTTCGGGCAACTTCGAGAGCATCTACAACGAGCTCATGAACAACAACGACCCCGACCTGGTCATGGCCGACTTCCGCAGCTACGTGGATGCATGGGAGAAGCTCACCGGCAGCTATGGCGACCAGGAGACCTGGAACCGCAAGGCCCTGCTCAACACCGCCTCCTCCGGCTGGTTCTCGAGCGACCGCACCATTCGCGAGTACCGCGACGAGATCTGGCACGCATAAAGGCGCGCGAGCTCCCTTTGCCGCACGGCATTATTCGACGGGCGTGGCAGAGCGCCGCGTCCGTCGCTAATGGGTTTAGGAACATCGATGACAGAAGGAGAAATCGATGAGTAAGAAAGAATGCATCGCGATGCTCCTCGCAGGAGGACAGGGCAGCCGATTGGGGGCACTCACCCAAAAGATCGCCAAGCCGGCGGTTAGCTTTGGTGGCAAGTTCCGCATTATCGACTTTTCGCTGTCCAACTGCTCCAACTCGGGCATCGACACGGTAGGCGTTCTGACGCAGTACCGTCCCTACCTGCTGCATGCCTACGTGGGCTCCGGCGAGGCGTGGGATCTGGACAGCCGTGACGGCGGCGTGTCGATCCTGCCGCCGTACGAGACGCAGACCGGCGGCGCCTGGTATGCGGGCACGGCCGACGCCATTACGCAGAACCTCGACTACATCAAGGCCAACGACCCCAAGTACGTCCTGATTCTTTCGGGCGATCACCTGTATCGCATGGACTACCGCAAGATGCTCAAGACGCACATTGAGAACAACGCCGACCTCACGGTAAGCGTTATGCCCGTGCCGTGGGAGGAGGCCAGCCGCTTTGGCATCCTGACCACCGACCCTGAGGACGGTCGCATCACCAAGTTCACCGAGAAGCCCGAGAAGCCCGATTCGAACCTCGCGTCCATGGGCATCTACATCTTCTCGGCCGACGTGCTGATCGAGGCGCTCGAGGAAGACGCTCTGGACCAGCGCTCGAGCCACGACTTTGGCAAGGACATCATCCCCAAGCTGCTCGGCGAGAACAAGCGCCTGTACAGCTACGAGTTCCACGGCTTTTGGAAGGATGTTGGCACCATCGCCAGCTTCCACGAAACCTCGATGGACCTGCTGGGCAACAACCCCGAGTTCGATCTGTTCGACAAGAACTTCCCCATCATGTCCAACATCACTACGCGTCCGCCGCACTACATTGGACCGGACGGCCGCCTGGACGACTGCCTGGTCTCCAACGGCTGCAAGATCTACGGCACCGCTCGCCACTCGATTCTTTCGACCGATGTCATCATCGAGGAGCGCGCCGTGGTCGAGGACTCCGTGCTGCTGCCGGGTGCGCACGTTAAGAGCGGCGCGCACATCTGCCGCGCTATTTTGGGCGAGAACTCCACGGTCGAAGAGGGCGTGAAGCTCGGCTCTGTCGATACCACCAAGGATACGGCCGTCGTTGGAAATGACGTCGTTATCGGGAAGGGGGAATGATCCGATGATCAATCGCAAGGCCATCGGTTACATCACCGCTAACTACTCTTCGACCTACGGCAGCGTCCTGCTCAAGGATCGTCCCATCGCGTCCGTTCCGTTTTTGGGCCGCTACCGCCTGATCGACTTTCCTCTGTCCAACATGATGAATGCCGGCATCAAGACCGTCGGTGTCGTCATGCCGGGTAACTACCGCTCGCTGATCGACCACGTGGGCTCGGGCAAGGACTGGGGCCTCGACCGCAAGAAGGGTGGCCTGTTCATGGTGCCCGGCAACGCGTATGGCACCACCAAGGGCGGCATGCGCTTCCTGCTGCGCGACATCATCTCCAACAAGACGCTGTTCCAGCGCTCGGAGAATCCCTATGTCGTGATGATGGGCACCAACATCATCTTTAACATGGACCTCAACACCATCATTGAGGCGCACGAGAACTCCGGTGCCCAGATGACCGTGGTGTACTGCAAGGCCACGCGCAATGTCGAAGACGAGACCAAACTCGAGATTAACGAGAACGGCCGCCTGACGGGCGTGAGCGCCGGCGTCGCGTACGGCGACAACGCCTCCATGGACTGCTGCATCGTCAACCGCGAGACGCTCCTCGAGATCATCGACCACTACCAGGCCGCCGACTATCTGGACCTGCTCGAGGCACTCCAGGGCGACTTTGGCAACATCGACGTGTGCAGCTACGAGTACAAGGGCGAGGTCGTGGGCGTGTTTAGCGAGAAGTCGCTGTATCGCCGCAGCATGGACCTGCTCGACCAGACCGTGGCCGACCAGCTCTTTGACCCCGAGCGCCCGATCCTGACCAAGGCTCACGACGTGCCGCCTTCGCGCTATGCAACCGGTAGCCACGCGTGCAACTCGATCATCTCGGCCGGCTGCATCATCAAGGGCACCGTGCGCAACTCGATCCTGTCGCGCGGCGTCGTGGTCGAGGAAGGCGCTTCGGTGACCAACTCGATCATCAACCAGAGCTGCATCATCAAGAGCGGCGCCCGCGTCGAGAACGCCATTCTGGACAAGAACAACGTGGTCCCCACCAACACCGAGCTTCGCGGCACACCCGAGAACATCCTGGTGCTGGGCAAGGCTCCGTTAACTTCCGACACCACCATCGTACGTTAACGTTGGCACCGCAACATCGCTCGTAACATGTAGAATAGCCGCCCGGTTTGTGCCAGGCGGCTATTCTCGAATTGCAACATGGGAGACAATATGGCAGATTCCAGCAAAAAGATGCAGATCGTGTTTGCCTCGGCCGAGTGCGCACCGTTTGTTAAGACCGGTGGCCTGGGCGACGTGGCGGGCTCGCTGCCTGCGGCGCTCGTGCGCGCCGGCGCCGAGGTTATCGTGATGGTGCCCAAGTACGCCACCATCAAGGACGAGTACAAGGCGCAGATGGAGCACTTCTCCGACTTTTACGTGAGCCTGGGCTGGCGCAATGAGTACTGTGGACTCGAGAAGCTCGAGCACGACGGCGTCACCTATATGTTCATCGACAACGAGCGCTACTTTGCGCGCGACTATCCGTACGGCTTCTTTGACGACGGCGAGCGTTTTGCGTTCTTCTCCAAGGCCATCACCGAGAGCCTGCAGCACCTGCCGGCCGGCTTTGAGTGCGACATCCTGCATTGCAACGACTGGCAGACGGCACTGGCACCAGTGTTCTTACGCGAGTTCTACCAGGGCCTGCCGCTGTACGACCGCGTCAAGACCGTGTTCTCGATCCACAACGTGGCGTTCCAGGGCCAGTTTAGCGACACCGTGATGGAGGACATCCTGGGTGTGGCGCATATTCCGGCGGCCGCCTCGCAGCTGCGCTGCGACGCCTGCAGCATCAACTACATGCTGGGCGCGCTGCACTATGCCGACGCCATCACAACGGTGAGCCCCACCTATGCGGGCGAGATCCAGACACCCGAGTTTGGCGAGGGCCTGGACGGCGTGCTGCGCGAGCGTTCCTACGCGCTGCAGGGCATTTTGAATGGCATTGACGTGGCGGGCTTTGACCCGGCAACCGACAAGCGCATTGCCGCCAACTACACGATTGACGATCGTTCCGGCAAGGCCGTGTGCAAGGCCAAGCTGCAGGAAGAGCTAGGCCTCGAGGTTCGCGACGACCGTCCGCTCATGGTGATGGTCACGCGCCTGACGCGCCAGAAGGGCATGGACCTGGTCATGTACGCGCTCGACCGCATCCTGTCCGGCGGCGTTCAGGTGGCCGTGCTGGGCACAGGCGACCGCGACTACGAGGACGGCCTGCGCTACTTCCAGGACAAGTACCCTGGCACCATGGCCGCGCGCATCGAATTCGATCCGGCACTGTCGCAGCGTATGTACGCCGCCGCCGACATGTTCCTGATGCCTTCGAAGTTTGAGCCCTGCGGTCTGTCGCAGATCATCGCCATGCGCTACGGCACCCTGCCCATCGTGCGCGAGACCGGTGGCTTGAAGGACACCGTGATCCCGTATAACGAGTTTACCGGCGAGGGTACGGGCTTCTCGTTTAGCAACTTTAATGGCGACGAGATGGGCGACGCGGTCTTCCGCGCAGCGCGCCTGTTCTGGGATAACCGTGAGGCATGGAACCAGCTGGTCACGCAGGCCATGAGCCAGGACTTTAGCTGGACGCGTTCGGCCGATAAGTATCTGGACCTGTACTTCTTTATGCACCCGGAGATTGAGAGGCCGGCGGCTGTTGTCGACGAGACTGAAGCTGTTGCTGGGCCGGTGGCCGCTGAGGAGCCCAAGGCCGAAGAGAAGCCGGTTGAGGCTGAGCCCGCAAAGGCCGAGCCTAAGGTGAAGGCTGAGGTTGCTCTTGAGGCAGAGGACGAGGTCAAGCCCGCTGCAAAGCCCGCAGCTAAGAAGACCACGACCCGTAAGACGACCGCTAAGAAGGTTACGACGGTCAAGGCCGCCGCGACTAAAACAACGGCTGCCAAGACAACGACCACGCGCAAGCGCACGACCGCCGCTGGCAAGAAGGCCGCCGCGACCAAGGCAGCCGAAAAGCCGGCAGCCAAGGTCGAGGAGACGCCTGCAGAGTCCAAGGCGGAGGCAACCGTCGAGGCCAAGCCCGCTGCCAAGACCACCACGCGAAAGCGCACGACGACGGCCAAGAAGACCACGGCAAAGGCTGCCGCTCCTAAGGCAGAGGCTATGCCCGCCGCCGTCAAAGAGGAGACCAAGCCCGAGGCAAAGCCCAAGCCGGCACCGAAGGCCGCTAAGGTCAAGACCGCTCCGAAGGCTACGGCAAAGGTCGAACCCGCCAAGGAGGCCCCGGTCTCCCCCGCCGCTTCGACCGAGGAAAAGGCTCCGACCAAGAAGACCTCCGTCCGCAAGGCAACGGCCACCCGCAAGCGTCGCTAGCCCACAGACGATCCAAAACCTCATCAAACCCTAAGCAAGGGGCGCTCCAACCGGGCGCCCCTTCTCTGTAGGTAGTGGTAAAACGATTTTCTAGGACAACCGTTCGCCGATGGTAAACGGATGTTGTTTATACAGCCTGTGTACAACAGATATACTTACATCCTGTGCGTAAAGCCCATGGCCAGCAGGCCATGATTCTATTGAACTGGACCGTACTATGAGATTGATACACAACAGCCGCCTGCCGCAGTTTCGCACTCCGTTTGGCGCTGTGACCACTGGCGCTTCCGTTTCGCTCTCGGTGATCTTGGAGGATGCCGACCCCAACCAGGCAACGCTCACCCTGCGCACTTGGGTCGATGAGATCGGCGAGTCTCGGTATCCCATGACGCATGAAGGCGACGGCATATTTACCGTAGAGCTTGAGTGCACCGAGCCCTGTCTTATCTGGTACAGCTTTATCTGCAATATCGAGGGCCAGCCCGAGGTCCGCTTGGGCGCGCCGCAGGGCCGCACCGGCGGCGAGGGCGTAACCTACGACTACGCCGAGGTTCCGTCCTTCCAGATTACCGTCTATAAGCACCGCGAGAACCGCCCCGCCTGGTACGAGCGCGGCATGGTGTACCAGATCTTCCCCGACCGCTATGCACGCGACGAAAACTGGCGCGAACGCACGCTTGCCGAAGTTGAAAAACCGCGCAAAGGAATCCAGCGCCGCATGGTCGAGGACTGGAACGAACCGCCCGAGTACGAGCGTGCCGAAGACGGCTCCATCAAGACCTGGGATTTTTACGGCGGCTCGCTCAAGGGTATCCAAAATGACCTGCCCCGCATTGCCGAGCTAGGCTTTACGGCCATCTACCTCAACCCCATCTTTGAGGCCGCGAGCAACCACCGCTACGACACGGCCGACTACACCAAGATCGACCCGATCCTGGGCACCGAGCAGGACTTTACCGAGCTGTGCCAGGCAGCCGAGAAGCTGGGCATCTCCATCATCCTGGACGGCGTCTTCAACCACACGGGCGACGATTCGATCTATTTCAACCGCTACGGCAACTATCCCGGCGTGGGCGCCTGGCAGAGCGAGGATTCACCGTGGCGCGATGCGTTTTACTTCCATGAGGACGGCTCGTATGACTGCTGGTGGGGCGTGGGCAACATGCCCGCCATCAATGAGAGCTCCAAACTGGTGCGCGAGCGGCTCCTGGGCAAGGACGGCGTGATCCGAAAATGGCTGCGCGCCGGCGCCCATGGCTGGCGTCTGGACGTGGCCGATGAGCTTTCCGATGACTTCCTGGCCGAGATCAAAAAGGCCGTGCTCGCCGAGAAACCCGATGCGCTGCTGCTCGGCGAAGTCTGGGAGGACGCCTCCAACAAGATCAGCTATGGCCACCTGCGCCGCTATCTGCAGGGCTCTGAGCTCGACTCTGCCATGGACTACCCCTTCCGCGATATGGTCATCGGCTTTTTGATGGGCTACAAGAATGCCTATCAAGCTGCTGAGGATATCGAAACCCTGCGCGAGAACTACCCGCGCGAGGCGCTGGCCTGCGCACTCAATCTGCTTTCGAGCCACGACCGCCCGCGCATTATCTCGGTGCTCGGCGGTGGCCCCGACGAGTCGCAGCTGCCCGAGAGCGAGCGCAGCAAATGGCGCCTGGACGAGAACTCGATGGGCCTGGCCAAGAGCCGTTTTTGGTTGGCAACGCTCATGCAGATGACCTTCCCAGGAGTGCCCTCGATCTATTACGGCGATGAGTACGGCCTGGAGGGCCTCACCGATCCGGGCAACCGCCGTACCCTGCCGACCAAGGACCAGCTCCACGACTTCGATACGCTGGCCATTGTTAAGAACGCGTCTGCTGTGCGCCGCGCGCTACCCTTTATGGTCAATGGCGAGATCAAGGCCTTCGCGCTCAACGACGACGTCTTGGCCTACACCCGCACGGGCAAAGACGGCGAGGCCGCGACGGTTATCATCAACCGCAGCCTGCGCAATTCGCACTGCGTGACGATTCCGGCGCTCGGCGAATGCGCAAGCGACGTGATCAGCGGCCACGAGTGCGAAATCCACAACGGTACGGTTACGCTCGACCTGTACCCGCTGGGCTCTTCGATCATCTATCACCATGCCGAGAAGCGCCTGCAGGAGCCGCTCGATCACGGCGCGGGCGTCGTGTGCCACATCACCTCGGTGCCGACCGATGACGGCAAGCCCGGCACAATCGGTGTGCCCACGCGACGTTTTATCGACCACCTGGCCGCCATGGGCATGCGCTACTGGCAGGTTCTGCCCGTCAACCCGACGGACTTCTTCCGTTCCCCTTACGCTGGGCCTTCGGCCTTTGCAGGCAATATCGACCTGCTGCCCGAGAGCCACGAGGAGTTGGCCGCCGACTTTGCTACCTGGAAGGCCCACGGAGGCGAAGATGCCGATCCGTTGTACACGGCGTTTAAACATCGCAACGCCGACTGGCTCGAGAAGTACTGCGTCTACATGGCGGTAAAGAAGCACTTTGAGGGACTGTCGCGCCACGATTGGCCGGCAGATGTCGCGCGCTACAACGAGTATCTAATTGATGACAAGCGCTTCCACGACGAGGCCGAGCTGCAGGCGTACATGCAGTATCGCTTTGACCTTGCCTGGTGCGAGCTCATGAACTATGCGCACAAGAAGGGCATCGAGGTCATCGGCGATATCCCCATGTATGTCTCGGACGATTCGGCCGACGCGTGGAGCGAGCCCGAGAACTTCTGGCTGTCCGACACCGGCAAGGCGATTGAGATTTCGGGCGCGCCGCCCGACAACTTTGCGCCCGAGGGCCAGGTGTGGGGAAACCCCACCTTCCGCTGGGATCACATGAAGAAGAACGGCTATAGCTGGTGGATGGATCGCCTGCGTCGTGCGTTCGCGCTCTACGACCGTGTGCGCCTGGACCACTTCCTGGGCTTCCACAGCTACTTTAGCATCCCCGCCGGCAAGGCCTGTGCCGACGGCCGCTGGCTTCCGGGACCGGGCAAGGACCTGTTCCAGACCGCCTACGACGAGCTGGGTCCGCTTAACTTTATCGCCGAGGACCTAGGCTATTTGACGCCCGGTGTTCACGCGATGGCTTCGACCTGCGGCTTCCCCGGCATGGACGTGCTAGAGTTTAGCGATTACGACGTTCGCTGCGGAATTCATCCCACACCAGACAAGATCCTGTATACCTCGACACACGACACCTCGACGCTTGCCGGATGGTGCACACGCTCCTTTGCAGGCGGCGACGAGCCGAGCGGCATTGCATTGGCTGGCGAGCTCATGGGCAATGCCCTGGCAAGCGATGCTCCGCTCGTGATGATGCCGCTGCAGGACGTGCTGGGACTGGGCGACGATGCACGCATGAACGTGCCGGGCGTGGCCACGGGCAACTGGACTTGGCAAGCTGACGAGGCCGACGTTGCGGCAGCCGAGGGCAAAACTGCGAAGCTCCTGCGCAGCACCCATAGATTCTGGGGCGAAGCGTGATAAAACCCCCGATATAGGGTACAGTTACAGCTGTTTGAATTTATGCGGGCAGAGCGATCTGCCCGCTTTGTGCTGAAAAGGAAGTATTATGGCGCGCTACGATTACAAGTGCTCGAGCTGCGGCAACGTGTTTGAGGTTGAGCACCCCATGTCCGAGACACCCGAGGTCGTATGCCCCAGCTGCGGCGCCCCGGCATCCAAGACGTTCTCAGCCAGCGGCATTAAGTTCGACGGAAGCGGTTTCTACAACACCGACCAGCGAAGCGGCGGCTCCAGCACCAACGCCACAAGCGGCTGCTGCGCCAACTGCCCGCATAACCACTAGTGACAAGCGGCCCCGCGATCAACTCCGATCGCGGGGCCGCTTCTTTGCGCTATGGGTCGATAATTATTTTTAAAAAATAGTATATTTTAAAATCCGCCCATACCGGCAGAATAGGGATCGTCACAGGTACCATCGCTATACCAATGAGTAGACCCGATATAGTTACCAGCTGCATCATATTGATCTAATTGACGAATGACATACTTACCACCACTATTATTGGAAGAAGAAATACTGCTAGAAGATCCACCAGAATTATTATTAGAATAGTTACTACCGCTAGAATAACTATTCTGCTGAGAAGTCTGCTGTTGAGCTTGTGCTGTTACTTCCTCTTGAGCCTTCGCTTCAGCTTCAGCTTCAGCTTTTGCCTTGTTTAAATCATCAATACGAGTTTGATAATGACTAATCTGTTCATTGATTTGATCGATGAATTTTTTAGAATCCTTTTTGGCATCTTCAAAAATCAGCTTCTGATTATCTTTGTTAGAAATATCATTAAGAAGACCATTGAGGCTATTAATATGCTGCTGGAGAGAGTCAGTATCTTCAGTAGAATTCACATCAAAATTAGCATGATCAACTAGAGAAGTATTCCACTCATTATTTTGAGCATTACGGCAGTCTTTAATGATGGAATCGTATTTATTAAGCAACTTCGTCCAATCAGGGGAAGTACCATCAGCATACTTAAATTTGTCATCAGAGATCTCTTTATTCAACATCTCTTTATTGTTTTGAGCATTTCTAATGGTATCAAGACGTTGCTCAAATGTTAGTAGCCTAGGATCAACTTTAAAGGCAACAACACTATCGCTAGCCTTTGTATACAAAACTTCAACCTGCTGATTATGTTCACTACATGCTTGTTTGTAATTGTAACCAGCATAACCACCGACGCAACCAGCAATAAGCAGAGCAACGATACCAGAACCAATAATTACCCGCTTTTTAATCGAAGAATTCTCAACATCTTCATTTTCCTGAGTATTATCTTCAGGATTATCAATCTTGTCATTGTTAAGATCGATCATTTTAACCTCTCAATATTAAATCTGCGATCGGTTTATGCATCGGAAACTTACCGAGCCCAACCGCTTACTTTCACACCCGATTTATTAATCCCCGTCCCAGAAAAATCCTGAGTTGCGGTGAAATAAGGACTGTTTGGCGGGCAGAAGCCGCTATTCAATCCCTATTTCACCGCAACTTCTTTACTGCTTGCGAATCAACCTGGCACAGAAGTGGCCGTCGTAGGAGTCGGCGTTTATGGGGACGCTTTGGAAAAGTCCGCGGTCGTTTTGGCGAACGGAGACGAGCTTCTTGGCTTGTGCGAACTCGGGCAGCTGCAGAATCTGGGCTTCTGAGAGCGGTGCCACGGTAAAGCCGGCGCCCTCGGGAGAAGCCAGGAAAGCATCCACGACCTGCGTGTTCTCTTCATCAAAAACCGAGCAGGTGGCATAGATAAGCTCACCGCCGGCAGCCACGCGCGCGGCTGCTTCCTTGAGCATCGTCAGCTGCAGGCGAGGCAGCTCAGTCGTAACGTCGTTCTCGGTCAGGCGCCACGGAATCTCGGGATGACGGCGCATGGTGCCGGTGCCAGAGCACGGCGCATCGATAAACACCGTGTCGAACAGGGCAGGCTCGCCAAGCATGGCATCAAACGATGTGAGCACCTCATCAAGCTCGCAAGCATCACCCGAAACCGTACGAACGCCCTGAATACCGGCCTTATGCAGGCGAGCGAGATTCAGATCACACTTGCGATCATGCAGATCGAGCGCCGTATGCTGACGCTCATAGCCCGCACGCTTGGCCTGGCACATCATCACATAGGTCTTGGTGCCACGACCGGCACCAAGCTCAAGGCAGCTACCAGGGCGCGTGGCAGCTGTGGCGATAAGTTGCGCGTTGAGATCAGATGCCACCGCGGCAGCACGCTCAAACACACCCGAAGCAACGGTAACCTGGGCATCAACCGGGGCATGGCAGCCCGGGAAGACAGGCGCAACGAGCTGCGAAATATACGGATCGAGCTTAGTCGCAAAGGCGTTCTCATGCAGGGCCAGCGGCGCGGGGGCCAGATTGCCGGCAAAGTTAAGCGCACCCTCTGGCGTGTCAAACGATGCCATAATGCGAGCGCACAGCCAGCGAGGAAGACCCATCAGGCGCGACAGACGAACCAAGCGTCGCTCAGACTCATCCACATCGGACGCAGTAGCAAAGTCCTCAACATTGTCCGCAACCTTATGCAGCACCGCGTTAGCCAGGCCCGCGGCAGACTTAGCACCGCAGCGAACCAGCTCAACACCCTGACTTACGGCAACGCGGCCAGGCGTATGCAGATAGAGCATCTCGAAGGCCGAGATACGAAGCGCCATTCGAACACGCGGTGCAACCTTTTTGGGTTTATCGAGAAACTGGTCGAGCAGCTCATCCAAAATGCCCTGTGTGGCGGCAACGCCCAGCGCCAAGCGGGCGGCAAATGCAGAATCGCGCTGGTCGATGGCCTTGGCCGTAGCGCGAGCAGAGAGCACGTCACGCGCATACATGCCGCGGCGATCGGCTTCCATCAGCACATCGAGCGCAAGCTTGCGCGCGGGAGACAGCTTGCTCATGACAATACACCCCAGATAAGATCGGCACCCTGTAGGCCAGCAGCCCAAGCAGAAGCAGACATAGCACGCTTGCCGTCAGGCTTAACCTCGAGCAGCTCAACCGAGCCATCGGAAAGGCCAAGGTAAACACGCTTAGCCTGAACGAGAACCTGACCCTCGCCGAGCGACACCTCAGCCGCCGCAGCATCGAGCACACGCACGGTCTTGCCGGCAATCAAGCAACGAGCAGGCGCGGTATCGGACGAGGCCAGCACATGACGCACGCAATCGAGCGCCGCCATTTGCGGATCCAAGCGCATCTCCTGCTTAGAAATCTTGGCAGCATGGGTAACGAGCGCCTCATCCTGTTCAGTCCACACGGCGGTGCCATCGGCAAGAGAAGGAAGCGTATCGGCAAGCAGTTTGCCGCCGAGCTCAGCGAGCTCCATAGTCAGCGCCTCGGCATGCTTACCGGCAACCGACGTGGAAGCCTGAGCACAATAAGCACCAGTATCCACGCCATGCCCAATGCGCATGATAGAAACGCCAGCAATCTCATCACCAGCAAGAATCGCACGCTGAATGGGAGCAGCGCCACGCCAACGAGGCAGTAGCGAAGCATGAACATTCACAATACCAAGCGGCGCCATATGCAGCACCTGATCAGGCAAAATGCAACCATAGGCAGCCACACAGAAAATATCGGCATCGGCAGCCTCGAGCTGATCGATGACGTCCGGCGTCATACGATTAGCCTCAATGACCGGCAACCCCAGCTCCAGTGCCTTAGCCTTAACAGGAGACGGCTCAAGCTTCTTACCACGCCCACGAACAGCATCAGGACGAGTAACAACAAGCGCAATTTCATTCCCAGCTTCGACAAGCGAAGTCAGCGAGGGCACAGCAAAATCGGGCGTACCCATAAACACAATTCGCATAAAGATCGTCTCCTCTCAACCAAAGCCGAGACGGCTACAAAGAGCAGCGGAAAGCCAAGTCACCAGCCCATCCGCAATAACATTTCAACAAGAACAAATATACCCAAAACCAAAGAAAGAGCCGCAATAAAAGCAGCTCTTCCAACAAAGCAATTATCAGGGAAGACGCCCCTCCCTGGCCCGACGGCACCCGGGCGAGGCAAGCAGCGTCAACGTAGTCCCCGGGGCGCCCGCCTATATCGTCCCGCGCGCAGTTTCGCAGCGCAGCGAGAATGTTTGAGCACGGGATGATATGGGCGGGCGCCCCGGGGACGGTGGGACCTACTCCGTCTCGCCCGGTCGAGCGCCGCGGGCCAGGGCGTCCTGGTACTCCTTGACGGCCTTGATCCTCTGCATCGGCTTCAGTCGCTCGAACATGGTGTTGCCGTGCAGGTGATCGATCTCGTGCTGCAGGCACACGCAGAACAGGTCGCCCGAAGCCTCATAGCGAATCAGGTTGGCATCCAAGTCGTACGCCTCGACGACGACATGGTCGGGACGCTCGATCTCGCAGCTAATGCCAGGGATGGACAGGCAGCCCTCGCTAAACGGTACCAGATGGTCGCTCTGCTCAACAATGACAGGGTTGATGAGCACGTATGGGTCGTAGTCGTTCTTGTCGCTGTAGTCGCAGTCAATGGTGACGAGCTGAAGAAGCTCGCCGATCTGCGGAGCAGCCAGGCCGCAGCCGCCGTTCTCGAACATCATCTTCTTCATCTTCTCGGCAAGCGCCTCGATCGCCGGGGTGATCTCCTCGATGACGGCGCACTCCTGGCGCAAACGAGGGTCGGGCGACAGTACGATTCCGTTGGCTTCCATGGCCATCCTTTCGGGTTGTTACATCAAATCATAGGCGTCGACGTCAACGCTCACGCTCACGCCGCGCACAGAGCCCACCTCTTTAAGGCAGGCGTCGATATCATCAGAGACATGGTACCCCACGGGCGACTTCACAAGCAGATGGAAGCGGTAACGGTCCTTGGCTCTCTCGATTACACACGAAGCCGGGCCCAGCACCTGCGGCATGGCACTCCCCGCCCTCAAAAAGTCGGGCGCGGCGGCATGCCAGCGGCGCTTAAGAAGCTTTGCAATGCGCCCAATGTAGTCCTGCGCGTCATCCGCGTTCGTCGACCACACCAAAATGTTGACCAGGCGCACAAAGGGCGGATACAGCGCGTCGCGCCGCTGGTCAAGGTCGTAGTCGGTAAAGATAGAACGGTCGTGCTCGGCGACGGCGCGAATGACCGGATCCTCGGGCAGATAGGTCTGGATGATGACCTCGCCGGGACGATCGCCGCGGCCGGCGCGCCCCGCCACCTGCTCCAGCAGATCGTAGGCGAGCTCCCCTGCGCGGAAGTCCGGCAGCTTGAGGGCGAAGTCGGCATTGACCACGCCCACGAGCGTGACCTCGGGAAAGTCGAGACCCTTGGCGATCATTTGGGTGCCCAGCAACACGGCGCAATCGGCCGCATCGAACTGCTCGAGCAGCTTTTTGTGCGCATCCTTGCCGCGCGTGGAATCGGCATCCATGCGGATGATGGCGACGTCCTCGGGCAGCATCTGGTGCAGTGCGTCCTCGATCTGCTGCGTGCCCAGCCCCATTTTTGCCAGGTAGCGACTGCCACATTTGGGGCAACGACTCGTGGGCGCGGGATACGGCTGCACGCGCCAGGAGGATCCGCATGTGTGACATTGCAGCGTGTGCGTGCGCTCGTGATACGTAAGCGCGGTGGAGCAGTGGTTGCAGGTGGGAACGCAGCCGCACTCGCGACACATCAGGAACGGCGCAAAGCCACGGCGGTTATGCAGCAGCACGGCCTTCTCGCGGCGCTCGACCACACGCTCCAAGCCCTCCATCAAGGGTTTTGAGAACATGGAGCGGCTGCCGTGAGAAAACTCACGGCGCAGGTCGGCAATGCGGACCGTGGGAAGCACGGCGTGTCCCGGGCGCTCGGGCATCTCGACACGCGTCCAAGTGGCACCGTTATACGTGCCACGACGGCACCGGTCGAGGGCCTCGGCAGAAGGCGTGGCGGAGCCCAACACGAGCGGGCAGCGATAGCGCCGCGCCATCTCGGCCGCCACCTCGCGCGCGTGGTAGCGCGGACTGGAGCCCTGCTTGTAACTTGTCTCGTGTTCCTCGTCGATGATGATGAGGCCCAAGTCGCTGAGCGGGCAAAAGAGAGCCGAGCGGGCGCCGACCACCACGCGGGCCGCACCGCTGGCGACCATATCCCACTGGTCCAGACGCTCGCCAGCCGAAAGACGCGAGTGGAAAACCGCGACCGTCTCGCCAAAGCGCGAGCGGAAGCGGCCGACGGTCTGGGCTGTCAGCGAAATCTCGGGTACCAGCACGCAGGCAGAGCGGCCAGCCGCGAGCACGCGCTCGATGGCGGATAGATAGACCTCGGTTTTGCCGGAGCCGGTGACGCCGTCAACCAGCACCACGTCGCCATGGGCGTCAAGGCGGGCGCGCTCGATCTGCGCGAGCGCTTGCTGCTGACCGTTCGTAAGCGCGACCGGCGGTTTGCCGCTTGCAGAGGACAGCGTAGTCTGCTCGCTGCAACCGCGCCAGGCACGGCGCTCCTCCACCACTACGACGCCGCGTTTTTCGAGCGCTTTGATGGTCGCCGACATGCTGTTGTAGAGCAGGTTGAGATCGCGCGTCGTGACCGGTCCGCACTGGAGTGCCTCAATGAGCTGACGCTGGCGGACCGCGGTCTTGGGCGGCGTGTAGTCGAAACCCTCGGGCGTGAGCATGACCCAACGGTTTTGGATGGGTTTGACGGCGGGGCGCTCAACGGTCCACACGCCGTCATCGCCCTTGACCACGCGCGGGCTTCCACCCGGGGGCAAGAACAGGCGCAGGCACTCGGAAAGCGTCGCGACGTACTCGCGGCTCATCCAGCGCGCAATGCGCGCAGCTTCGGCGGTAAAGAGCGGCTTGCTGAGGATAGCCTCGATAGGCTTGATGCGCGAAGGGTCGAGGGCGTCGATACCTTGCAGATAGGCCAGCTCTGGCGCAATGTCGACGATATAGCCTGCGGCCGCACGGTTGCCAAAATGGACCAGGATCGTCGATCCGACCTGGGCCTCGTCGGCAAGGGAGTCGGGAATGCCGTAGGCAAACGGCTCGGAGAGCGCACGGGTAGGAATGTCCAGGACCACGCTCGCGTAGGCGAGGACGGGCTCGGATACGGGCTCGGGCTGCGCCGGGGCGGCGACGGGGGCCGCGGACTTCGGAGCTTCCTCCGATTCCGGCGAACCAAACAGTGACAGTTGCTCGGCCATGGTCTCTGTACCTCCCATCCCATACGTCTTTAGAAACAAGAGCCCCGCTCGGGTGAACGGGGCTCGGATACATGCGTTTACGCGTCTACTATAGCGCCATCGTGCGGGCGCGGTCGATGCGTGCCAGGCAGTCGTCGCGGCCGACGAGCGCCATGGTCTCGCCCAGCGGAGGGCTCACCATGTTGCCGCAAACGGCGACGCGCACGGCCTGGAACACCACGCGCTTCTTGAGGTCCATCTGCTCGGGAAGCGGCTCAAGCGCGGCGTCGATGTTCGCGGCTGCCCACTCGTCCACGCCCTCGAGCGCGGCCTTGGCGGCGTCCAGGATGGCACCCATGCCTTCCTTGGCCAGGCCCTTGTTGACGGATTTCTCGTCATACTCGAGCGTCTCGGCCGTAGCAAAGATGGGAGCGGCGACGGTCACGGCGTCGGCCGGCATCTTGGTGCGCGGCTTGACGATGGCGGCAAGCGCATCGATCCAATCCTCGCCGTACTCGACGTTGCCCTCGATGAGACCCGCCTCGTGCAGCTCGGGGACCATGATCTCGTCGGCAAACTGGGCATCGGACATGCCGTTGATGTACTCGGCGTTGACCCAGTCGAGTTTCTTTGGGTCGAAGGTCGCCGGGTTCTTGGAGATGCGGTCGAGCGAGAACTTGCTGGCCAGGACATCGCGCGGGATGATTGTGGTCTCGCCGTCGAGCGACCAGCCGAGCAGCGCCAGGTAGTTGACGAAGGCGTCGGAAAGGTAGCCGGCGTCGCGGTACTCCTCCACCGAGGTGGCGCCATGGCGCTTGGAGAGCTTCTTGCCGTCGGCGCCCAGGATCATGGAGATGTGGGCGAACGTGGGCACGGGCGCGCCGAGGGCCTCGTAGACCATGACCTGACGCGGGGTGTTGGACAGGTGGTCGTCGCCGCGGATGACATGGGTGATCTTCATCATGGCGTCGTCGACGACGGTCGCAAAGTTGTACGTGGGCGTGCCATCGGAGCGGAAGATCACAAAGTCGTCGAGCTCCTTGGCGTCGAAGGTCACCTCGCCGTGGACGGCATCGTGGATGACGACGTCGCCGCGGTCCTCGGGCACCTTGATGCGTAGGACGTAGGACTCGCCGGCCTCGATGCGACGGCGGGCCTCCTCGGGATCAAGATCGCGGCAACGGCGCTGATAGCCCTGGAAGGGATCCTTGCGCTCCTGCGCGGACTTGCGATCGGCGTCGAGCTGCTCCTTGGTGCAGAAGCAGGGATAGGCCTTACCCTCATCCCAAAGCTTCTGGGCAGCCTGCTTGTACAGGTCCAGGCGTCCGGTCTGGGCGTAGGGGCCAAAGTCTCCGCCCACCTCGGGACCCTCGTCCCAGTCCAGGCCCAGCCAACGCATGGCGCGCAGGATGATCTGCGTGTTCTCGTCGGTGGAACGGGTGGGATCGGTGTCGTCGATGCGCAGGATGAACGTGCCGCCGTTAGCACGGGCGAAAGCCCAGTTATAGATAGCGGTGCGGGCGCCGCCGATGTGCAGCTTGCCCGTCGGTGAGGGTGCAAAGCGGACGCGAACGTCTGATGCCATGGAAATCTCCTCGATTGCAGGATGGATGTCTAACCGCATCAGTATAAAGCATCAAAGCAACCTCCGCACAAAGGGCACCGACCCAGTCATTGGGGACAGACTTAAATGACCATTCGTTGGGGACGTTCTTCGAAGCTAACTGAACAGGAGTGTCCCAAACTGCCGTCACTTGGGGACGTTCCTAAACTGCCGGCAGAAAAGGACCGTCCCCAAGTGCCGACACATAAGGAACGTCCCCAGGTGCCGTAAGAGTGTTCCTATTGGCTGGTCATTTAAGTCTGTCCCCAATGAGTAGGTGCGGAAAGGGTGTGAATGTTTGATTTACGCGCTATGATGTGCCCTTGCATAGAGAGCCCGGCGGAATGGTAACGGTCGCTGGGACACGTTTTTGAAAGGACAATCATGTCAGAAGAACTTCGTTCCATCCCACCCCAACACGGGTCCTTTGTTTTTACGTCGGAGTCGGTGACCGAAGGTCATCCCGATAAGATCGCTGATCAGATCAGTGACGCCGTCCTCGACGCAATCCTCGCCAAAGAAATAGAGCTGCAGGAGCAGGGCTATATTGCGCCCAACGGTGTGCCCGCCAACGTGGAGAACGTCCGCTGCGCCTGCGAGACCCTCGTGACCACCGGCACGGTCATCGTCGCCGGCGAGATTCGCACCCAGGCCTACGTCGACGTACAGGAAATCGCCCGCGGCGTCATCCGCCGCATTGGCTACAACCGCGCCAAGTTCGGTTTTGACTGCGACACCTGCGGCGTTATGAGCCTCATCCACGAGCAGTCGCCCGATATCGCCCAGGGCGTTGACGAGTCCTTCGAGACCCAGACCGGCGCCACCACCGACCCGATCGACCTGATCGGCGCCGGCGACCAGGGCATGATGTTCGGTTATGCCTCCAACGAGACCAAGACCCTCATGCCCATGCCGCACTACCTGGCAAGCCGCCTGGCCGAGCGCCTGGCTGCCGTGCGCCATGACGGAACCCTGCCCTACCTGCGCCCCGACGGCAAGACCCAGGTCACAGTGCGCTACGAGGAAGGCAAGCCCGTGGAGGTCACGACCATCGTCATCTCCACGCAGCACGCCGCCGAGATTGAGGACATGAGCAAGATCAAGGCCGACCTCATCGAACACGTCATCACCCCGGTCATGGCCGCCGAGAACATGCCGTGGGACAACGCGGACATCTACGTGAACCCCACCGGTCGCTTTGTCGTGGGCGGCCCCATGGGCGACACGGGCCTCACCGGCCGCAAGATCATCGTCGACACCTACGGCGGCTACGGCCGTCACGGCGGCGGCGCCTTTAGCGGCAAGGACTGCACCAAGGTTGACCGCTCCGCCGCGTATGCCGCGCGCTGGGTCGCCAAGAACGTGGTCGCCGCCGGCCTGGCCGACCGCTGCGAAGTCGAGCTTGCCTACGCTATCGGCGTGTCCAAGCCGTTGTCGATCATGGTCGACACCTTCGGTACCGCGCAAGTTGCCGAGGACAAGATCGTCGAGGCCGTAGAGAAGACCTTCGACCTGCGCCCGGGCGCAATCATCCGCGACCTAGACCTACGTCGCCCCATCTACGAAAAGACGGCAGCCTACGGTCACTTCGGCCGCGAAGACGCCGACTTCACCTGGGAGAATACCGACCGAGTCGAAGAACTCAAAGCAGCCTGTGGCCTGTAGGCTTACGAGAAAAGCCACAGCCAAATAGAAACACGCCAAAAAGAGGTACCGGAACAACCGGTACCTCTTTTTTATTAACCGGTGGCGAAGATGAGTCGACATGGGACGCAGAATAGGTTCCCAGCTGATGAATTTTGCAGCAAGCGTGCCCCTACCATGTATCCTAAGTTCTGAGGGCTTTGGTATTTGGTCGGTCGCGAGTTCCGCACGAGCCGGAGGCCACTTAATGTGGCCTCCGTGCGAGCCAGGACTGTAGAGCAGGCGACCAAATACCAAAGCCCTCGGAACGACGGGATAGAACAGGAGCACCCATGGCAGGCAAGCCACAAACACTAGCTACGACCTCGGCATTCGAGATCTTGGGCCCCGTCATGGTCGGCCCGAGCTCATCGCACACCGCCGGCGCCCTGCGCTGCGCCCAAGTTGCCGCCAGCCTGCTGGAAGGCCGCATCACCAAAGTCAACTTTGGCCTGTGGAACTCCTTCGCCCACACCTACCGCGGCCACGGCACCGACCGCGCTCTCGTCGCGGGCATTCTGGGCCTCGACACCGATGACGAGAACATCAAGCAGGCCTTTGACCTCGCACGTGAGCAGGGCCTCGAATATCACTTTGACATCAAGGGCGACGACGCCTCCATCCACCCCAACACCGTCGACATCGATATGGTCGACGCCACGGGCGCCACGGCGCAGGTCCGCGGCGAGAGCTTGGGCGGCGGCAAGATGCGCATCAGCCGCATTAACGGCGTCGGCGTCGACATCTCGGGCATGTATTCCACGCTCTTCGTGGCGCACCAGGACGTCCCCGGCGTGCTCGCCGCGCTCACCAACCTGCTCGCCTACGCCCATGTGAACATCGCCTTCTGCCGCACCTACCGCACCGAAGTGGGCGGCCAGGCCTACTCCGTCTTTGAGACCGACGGCGCCCCCGACGACACCGTCGTCCCCATGCTCCGCAAGCTCGACAATGTCGATTACGCGACCTTTATCGAGCTCCCCGGTTCTGCCTCGTCGCTCTCCCCCGGCGTCTCGGCAAAGGAAATCTTCGACGACGGCGAGCAGCTGCTCGATGCGTGCGAGGAACTGGGGCTCAACATCGGCGCCGTCATGGCCGTGCGCGAGGCACGTCTGACCGGCGAGGCACACGCTATCGCCGCCATGCGCCGCGTACTCGACGTCATGCGCGAAGAGACCACAGCCCCCATTTCCAATCCACAGCGCTCGCTCGGCGGCCTCATCGGCGGCGAGGCAAAGCTTGTCGATGCCACCAGCCGAAACGATCTGAGCATAAGCCTGATGGGCGCCGTCCAGACCGACGCCGTGGCCCGCGCCATGGCCGTGCTCGAGCGCTCCGCCACCATGGGCGTGATCGTCGCAGCTCCGACGGCAGGATCCGCGGGTGTTGTGCCCGGCTGCGTGCTGGCGCTCGCAGACCATCTGCAGCTGGACGACGAGCAGGTCATGGATGCCCTTTATTGCGCCGCCGCCATCGGCCTCAACCTCACCACGAGCGCCTGCGTTGCCGGCGCCGAGGGCGGCTGCCAGGCTGAGGTAGGAAGTGCGGCCGCCATGGCTGCCGCCGCGCTGGTGCAGATGCTCGGCGGCACACCCGAGCAGGCGCTCGATGCCAGTTCCATCGCGCTGAGTAATCTGCTGGGCTTGGTCTGCGACCCGGTGGGCGGCCTCGTGGAGGTGCCGTGCCAAAACCGCAATGCCATCGGTGTGGCAGCCGCCTTTAGCTCCGCACAGCTTGCCCTCGCCGGCATTAAGAGCCTGGTGCCGTTTGACCAGATGGCGCACGTCGTGCTCTCGGTGGGCCACGCGTTGCCGGCCACGCTGCGCGAGACGGCAAAGGGCGGCATCGCGCAGGCTCCGGCCGCACTTTCGGCCTGTGCAAAATGCGGTGTGTGCGGATAGCGACAAAGAACGACTCGAAGGTGGGACAAATGTCCCACCTCTTTTGAATGCCACCGTTTCCATACCACAATCAACTAGGTAATCGCTATAATGCAAGCCCAGTAAAAACACGATGAGCCGCAAGGCGAAATCCGAAGGATATGCATACGATGTCGCAAAACGATCGAACTCAACTGATTCCCGATCCGCAGCAGCCGAGCAGGCACACCGGCGGCGTTCAGTCGCCGCGTCCTATCGCGCCGAGCCACGGTCAGCAGCGTGGTGCGGCAAACGCTTCGCAACGCCCGAACCAGCAGCGCCAGCAACGTCAGCAGCGCCAGGCAAACGGCAATACGCCCAAGCAGCCCCCCACGCACGGTCGAGGCGATCGCGGCCCCGCGCGCAAACCCACCGGGAACAATAAGTCGGGCAAAAAGTCGACGCTCTTTGTCCTCCTGGGTCTTATCGTCATTGTCTATATCGTAGGCGTCGTAGCATTTTCGCAGGTAGTCTACCCCAACACCACCATCGCCGGCGTCGACGTCTCGTTCTCAAACGCTTCGTCTGCCGCCACCAAGGTCAACTCGGCTTGGAAGCACTATAAGCTCACCGTGACAGGCGATGACTTTAGCTGGACCTATCAGCCCGAGTCCGATGAGCCCATTGTCGACGGCGAAGCTGCCGCAAAAGAGATTATCAGCCGCAACGAAGCCATTGTATGGCCGGTTCGCCTTGTAGAATCCTTAAGCGGCAAGACCAAAACAACCGCTAGCTCCAACGAAGTCGATCTTGATCAAGACGTCGACCTGTCCATGCTCTCCGACACCTTTGACCAAAAGCGGTTTGAGAAGGATCTGGGCGCCGCCATCGACGAGTTTAACGAGGGGCGTTCGGGCGCGTTCGAGGCCAATAGCTCCTATGACGAGCAGGCCGGCAAGTTTACCGTCGAGAAGGCGCGCTCCAACGAAAAACTCAACCGCGAGCATGTCATTAAGTATGCCGAGCTCGAGCTTGCCTCGCTGGCCGAGACCGTAGATCTTTCCAAGCTCGGCAACGATGCCTATGAGCTGCTCAACGGAACGCTGACTGATGATCAGATTCAGTCTGCATGCGATGCCGCCAACAACTTCTTGGGCGTCAACGTGACCCTCAAGCTCAACGGCGAGGATGCCGGCAAGGTTGATGGCAGCTCCGTGTTGCAGTGGATCAGCTTTGCCGATCCGGCCAACCCCACGCTCGATACGTCGCAGATCAGCAGCTGGGCAGCCGAGCTCGCCAACGGCTTTAATACCGTGGGCTCCACTCGCTGGTGGACGCGCGCCGATGGCAAGCAGTGCGCCGTCGAAGGCGGCGACTTTGGTTGGTCCATCGACAGCAGCTCGCTCGCCAAGCAGGTCGAGGACGCCATCAACAACAAGCAGACCGGCGAAATCGAGATCAAGTACTCCCAGAAGGCCGACACATTTACCGCCAAGGGCGAGCCCGACTGGAAGGCCTATATCGACGTCGACCTGTCCGAGCAGCATGCGCGCTACTACGACGAGAGCGGCAACATCGTGTGGGAGGCCAACTTTATTTCTGGCAAACCGGGCGAAGACGCCACCCCCGAGGGCGTATGGCAGATCAACAGCAACGATGGCGCCAGCAAACTCATCGGTGCCAAGGACCCCGAGACCGGCAAGCCCAAATACGAGAGCCCGGTAAGCTACTGGATGCCGTTCGAGGGCAATATGGTCGGATTCCACGACGCCACCTGGCAAAACGATTCGAGTTTCGATAACGCCGAATCGTACAAGTGGTGCGGTAGCCACGGTTGTATCAACCTGCGTCTGGCCGATGCCAAGTCGCTCCACGAGCGCATCAAAGTCGGCCTCTGCGTGGTCGTGCACTCGTAACGCAGCTAACGTCTACAACAAGTAAACAGCACGGCGACAAAACTTACAGTACCGTCATCCGCAACTTCTATACGCCCGCCTATCGCGACGGGCGTATATACTTATCGGAGCCACATCGATAAAGGAGACGCTATGTCCAAGGTCCCCACGATCAATCCGGGTCCTGACGATTCCGATCGCATGCCCCAAGATGCCACCGAGACCCTGCCGATTATCAGCGCTGCAGACACCAAGCAGCCCCAAACGAGTCTCGACGATTCGACCGATATCTCCGATGAAGAAGCCTATGCAAAGCTCAAGGCAAAGCGTGCCGAGCGTCGGCGCAAAAAGCTCATCCGACGCGGTATCGCCGTCGGTGTCGTTGTTGCCATCGCGCTCATTGCCATCATCGCAACGCTGGTCATCAACGCGCAACCCGCAGGCACCAACGGACCGGTGACCGACATGGTCACCGAAGGCACGTTTACCACCACAGTCGAAGCCAAGGGGCAGCTTAAGCCCATCTCGGCATCGGTCGTCTCCCCTTCTGTCGACGGTACGGTGGAACAGATCAACGTTCAGGCAGGACAGAGCGTCAACGAGGGCGACGTGCTCATGACCATTAAGAACGACGCGCTCGATAGCGCTGTTTCCGAGGCGCAGCGCGCGGTCGCGGCCGCCCAGGAAGACCTGAACAATGCAAAGGCGGCACTCGCGGCCGCACAGGCCGCACCGACAACGGACAGTGACGGATCGACCGGTCCATCGGACGCAAACGCCAACGCAAATGCCGTCTCGACCGCCCAGCGCAACCTCGCCTCGGCCCAGGCAACGCTCGAGCAGGCAACGGCAAAGGCGGCCGAGCGCACCGTAAAGGCCCCCAGCTCGGGCAACATCGTCGAGCTCAACGCCAAAGTCGGTGCCACGGTAACCGGAGGCATGATCATGGGCGAAGGCGACACGAGCGGCGGCAAGCAGTGCATGCAAATCGCCGACCTGTCCAAGATGAAGGTGACGGTTCAGGTGGGCGAAAAGGATATCGCCAAAATTGCCGTGGGCCAAAGCGCCAACGTGACCTATCCCGCGTTTCCCGATATCGTGAGCCAGGGCACCGTCACGGCTATCGCCTCGGTGGCAAACTCTGACTCCGGCTCCGGTAGCGGCGGCAGCGTGACCTTTAACGTCGACATCCTCATCGAAGCACCCGACAGTCGCCTTAAGCCGGGTATGACTGCCGAGGTCTCGGTAGTGACCGAGAAGCTCGACGACGTGGTTATGGTGCCGACCATGGCGCTGATGACCGAAGATGGCGAGCACTATTACGTCAATCTGGCCACCGATTCGGAAGGCAAGAAGACGCGCCGCGTGAAGGTGACCGTCGTGACGCAAAACGACAACGAGGCTGTAGTCGGTAAGACGCAGGTCAAGCGCGACGACCAGGGCAACGAGATCAACCCAGACGTCCCGGTTACCAAGTTACGCGACGGCGACACCATCGTGACGGATACCGGCGCAGGCATGACGGCAGACGGCGGCGACAATATGTCTGCCGACGAGGGCAAGTAATGCGTCCCGTCATCGACATCCGCAACGTGCACCGCATCTTTGAGAGCGAGGCCGGTTGCGCCCACATCCTGCACAACGTGAGCCTGGCGGTGAACCCCGGTGAGTTCGTCGCCATCACCGGCCCCTCGGGCTCGGGCAAGTCGACGCTCATGAACATCCTGGGCTGCCTGGACAAGCCGACGGCGGGTGATTATTTCCTGCAAGGGCTCAACGTCGCCGAGCTCGACGATGATGAGCTCACCGAGGTGCGCGCGCTGAGCATCGGCTTTGTCTTTCAGAGTTTTAACTTGCTGCCGCGTCTGACGGTGATCGAAAACGTCATGCTGCCGCTGTCCTACACCAATGTGCCGCGTAGCCAGCGCGAGATGCGCGCCGTGCACGCGCTGCAAGCCGTCACACTGCCGGTCGACCATTGGGACCACCGCATATCGGAACTCTCGGGCGGACAGATGCAGCGCGTCGCCATCGCGCGCGCCCTCGTCAACGACCCGCCCATCATTTTGGCCGACGAGCCAACGGGAAATCTAGACTCGACAACCGGGGCGCTCGTCATGGAAACCTTCCACAAGCTCCAGGAACGCGGCAAGACCATCGTTCTCATTACGCACGACCCCGGCATCGCCGCCGAGGCCGATCGTGCCGTGACCATTCGCGACGGGCGAATCCATGACGGCGCATATGTCGCGCATACACCGAATACGTTACGCGGGGCCGTCAACAACCTGCCCGCGATTTCTGCAACCAGCAATCAGCCGAAAGGAGCGAAGGCATGAGCACCCGCGATCTTGTCCAAGAAGCCCTTCACTCGCTCGAGGCCAACAAGGGACGCAGCCTGCTCACCATCCTTGGCATCGTCATTGGCATCGCCTCGGTCATCGCCATGACTTCGCTCATCGGCGGCATCCAAAACAGCCTGGTCAACAGCCTGGGCCTCAATGCAGCCCGCATGGTAGAGATCTATTCGTCCCAAGAACTCACCGATTCGGATGTGGAAAAGCTTCGCAAACTGGTGCCGCAGATTGAGCAGATCGGCATCGTCGATAGCGCCTATTCCGAGTACAAGGTCGGGGATAAAAGCTATACCGTCATGGCACACGGCGTCGATAGCGACATGCTCGATGCCGTGGGCGCCAGCAAGCTCGTTGCGGGACGTGTCTATTCACAGGCAGAGTCTCAATCAGGCTCGCGCGTGGCGCTCATCAGCCGCGGCGGCGCCGATCAGCTTTACGGCAACGAACAGGACGCACTGGGGAAAACCATCAAGGTGTCCAACGGCGAGGTGCAGATTGTAGGCGTGATTGATGGCGGCAGCGACTCCATGGGCTCGCTCACGCTGTATATGCCACGCGAAACCATCTCCGGCCTGTTTGGCGACGAGAATCCTTCATTCCCCAGCGTGACGGCACTTGCCGCCGAGGGCACAGACATGGACGAGCTCTGCAAGACCATCGAGTCTAAGGTGCGCGCGATGAAGGGCATCTCGGAGGATGATGAGTACGACAGCGTATCGGCGACCTCCATGAAAAGCGCCATCGATGCACTCAACTCGTTTATGGGCGCCTTCTCGCTCATCATGGGCGCTGTCGCCAGTATCTCACTGCTTGTCGGCGGAATCGGCATTATGAATATGATGCTCACCAACGTGACTGAGCGCATCCGCGAGATCGGTATTCGCCGTGCCTTGGGCGCCAGTCGTCGCGATATCACCGCGCAGTTTTTGGCCGAGTCCTCGGCGCTGTGCGTCACCGGTGGCCTACTGGGTGTCCTGATTGGCTATCTGCTGGCCTGGGGCCTTGCGATGTTTGCTGCAGGATCAGGGGTTCTCAGCGAGCTCGGTGCCAGCGGGCAAATCACACCGAGCTTTTCAATCGCCACGGTGCTGCTGGCCTTCGGCGTCTCCGTCGGCATCGGCGTAATCTTTGGCTTCTACCCCGCTCGCCGCGCGGCAAAGCTCAACCCGGTGGAGTGCCTACGCTACCAGTAAGCCACCACCAGCTACCAGTAAGCCACCACCAACAAGTTGCGGTGAATCAGGGACTGAATATGCTATCTAGCAGCTAAAACAGACACTATTTCACCGCAACTTATTGAAGGGTGTTTGCGCCAGTTCTGGGCGTCGTCCTCGAGCTATTGATGGATGACGGGCTTGTACGGGTCGAGCTTGCTCGGGGCGCTCCTCCTCGCGGGCGAGAGGGCGCGCAGGCGCGGCGAGCGCCTAGCGCGCGAACTCCCGTAAGAGCACGTCTTCCACTTCCCGAAGCGAAAGGGCCCCGCCTCCCTCGGCGGGACGGGTGACCACGATGCAGCGCGCTCCCACGTCGCGCGCGGAGGCGAGCTTCTCGGCCGTGCCGCCTACGGTTCCCGAGTCCTTGGTCACAAGCCACTGGGCGCCCACCTGCCGAAGCATCGCCTCGTTGAGCTCGCGGGTGAAGGGCCCCTGCATGCCGATGACGTGCGACGGCGAAAACCCCGCGTCGATGCACTTCGTTATAGCACTGGGCAGCGGGAGCACGCGCACGAAGAAGCGCTCCGCGAAATCGGCGACGCGCGTGTAGGGAGCAAGCTCCTTGCTCCCCGTCGTGAGAAGAGCGCGACCCGGGTTCTCGGAGAGAAAGCGCGCCGCGCAGGCGATCGACGCGACCGACACGACGCCTTTGGGCAGCGCCTCGACCGGGCGCGCAAGGCGCAGGCATCGTGCACCCACGGCGAGCGAAGCGGCCCGGATGTTACCGCTTGCGAGCGTAGCGAAGGGGTGCGTGGCGTCGACGACGATGCGCGCGCCGGAAAGCTCGCGCTCCATGTCGGCCTCGTCGAGCCTGCCCGCATGCACCTCGATGCCCGGAAGCTCGCCCAAAAGTTCGCCTCCGTACTCTGTTGCCGCGTAGGCACGGGCGGGGATGCCCGCCCCGCTCGCCCATTCGCACAGAAGGCGGCCCTCGGTGGTGCCGGCGAAGATGCGCAGCGCCGGCGCGGATGCGGGAGCCGTCACTTCGGGCCGCCTGTGCGCGTGATCTGGTAGAGCAGCGCGTTCATAATGGCAGCCGCCACGGTCGAGCCGCCCTTGCGGCCCCTCGCGACGATGGCCGGCACGCGTCGCGCGAGTAGCTCCTCTTTCGCCTCGACCACGTTCACAAACCCGACCGGCACCCCAACGACGAGCGCGGGCGCGATCTTCCCCACGTCCATGAGCTCGGCGAGGCGCAGAAGTGCTGTGGGAGCGTTGCCGACGGCCACGATGAGCGGACCCTCGATGCCGCAAGCTTTGTCCATGCTCGCAACGGCGCGAGTCGTGCCCGCGGCGCGCGCAGCCGCGGCGACATCAGGGTCGGCCATGAAGCACACGGCCTTGCAGCCGAGCTTCGCGAGCGCGGGCTTGCTTATGCCTGCGAGCGCCATGTTCGTGTCGGTGAGCACCGTGGCCCCTGCGCGCAGTGCGTCGAGCGCACAGTGCGCGGCGTCATGGGTGAACACGAGAGAATCGGCGTACGAGAAGTCGGCAGTGGTGTGGATGACGCGCTTCACGACGGGCTCTTCGAGCGGCGGGAACGTGCAGCCGCCGAGCTCTTCGGTGATAATCTCGAAGCTGCGCCGCTCGATGTCGCCGGGCGCCATCTCCTTGGAATCCATCTAGTACTCCACTCCTTCCCTTGCACATATCCCCTGCTCGTAGGGATGTTTCTCGCACCGCATCTCGGTTATGTAGTCGGCCTTCTCCACGATCTTGCGGGAAGGCGCGCGCCCGGTGAGCGCTACTTCGACGCCGCGCGCGGACATATCGAGCGCGCGGTCCACGAGCGCCTCGTCGACAAGCCCCTTCGAAAGCGCGTCGAGCGCCTCGTCGAGCACGAGCAGTCCCTCTTGCGCGCCCTCGAGCTCGGCGAGCGCGGAAGCGAGGTTCCCATCGTGCAGCTCGCACGTCGCGGCAAGTTCTTCCGACGTCATCGACCAGGTAAACTTGTCCGACGCCTTCCCCGCGAACACGGGCACGCCGAAATGC
>ERZ894191.305-NODE-305-length-44012-cov-10.139932_pt1 | contig 44012 bp, 36 predicted proteins | sample MGYA00380282_ERZ894191 | MGnify/ENA primary metagenome ERZ894191 (study PRJEB32331, sample SAMN06328485) | human gut metagenome | biome: human gut microbiome; feature: stool | host: Homo sapiens | collected 2013-02-21 ...
GTATGATCAGGATCCCGCCAGCTGCAAGAAATATTTTCTGACGGCGTACCTGGTAATATCTGGATTTTTTGCTGATGTCATTCCTGCGAGTCCCAGTGGAATGTGAACGGGAATTTCGGGATGCAGAACCAGAATGCTTCCGCCGTGCTTCTCGTGCTCTGGTGGCTTCTCTGCGTGCCTGCTCCGGATCATGGCCATGAGGCGGCCGCCTTCGATTGTCGTTTGCCATTCTTTTTCTCCTTCATATGTAAAGATATCTTTATTATAGAAAGAATGGTAAGTATTGTAAAGAAAGAATCGCGGACTTTTCAGAAAAAGAAGTTTTTGATATAATAATTAGGCCAAAAGGCAGAAATATAAACTACAGGGAGATGGTGCTGATATGATATTATATATCGGAAATCATACAAGTTCGTCCAAAGGCTATGCTGCCATGGGGCGTCAGATGCTGAAAAACGGTGGAAACACGTTCGCTTTTTTTACCCGCAATCCCAGAGGAGGCAAGGCAAAAGAGATCGATCCTGCAGATGTGGAAAGATTTCTGGAGCTTTCCAGGGAAAATCATTTTGGAAAGCTGGTGGCACATGCACCGTATACCATGAATGCCTGTGCCGCAAAAGAAAATCTGAGAGATTTTGCAAGAGAGATCATGGCAGATGATCTGAAACGTATGGAATATACACCGGGAAATTATTATAATTTTCACCCGGGCAGTCATGTAGGGCAGGGAACTGAGACGGGAATTACCAAAATTGCGGAAATTCTCAATGATGTCCTTACAGAAGAACAGAGTACGACCGTCCTTCTGGAAACTATGTCCGGCAAGGGTTCAGAAGTAGGAGCAACGTTTCAGGAGCTTCGTGATATCATTGACAGGGTGGAAAAAAATAATAAACTGGGTGTCTGCCTGGATACCTGTCATGTATGGGATGGCGGTTATGATATTGTCCATGATCTGGATGGTGTTCTTGATGAGTTTGACCGGGTGATCGGCCTTTCCAGATTGAAGGCTGTTCATCTTAACGACAGTATAAACGGACTGGGCAGTCATAAGGATCGTCATGCAAAGATCGGCGAAGGTCAGATCGGCCTGGATGCACTTGTGAATGTGGTGTGCCATCCGGCTCTTGAGGGAATTCCCTTTATTCTGGAGACACCAAATGATGATGAAGGGTGGAAAAGAGAAATTGCACTTTTACGAGAACGATATTCCATGAAAGGAGATTGATCCATGAAAAAGTTCAGATATTTTATCCTGGTGCTTGCCGGGGTGGCAGCGATGATGCTGGGAGGATGCAAAGATAAGGAAAAATACGACGAATCTGCTTTTCAGGATGACCTGGAACCTTTGAGTGAAGATGAAGTGGAGGCCATGGACCAGAATGGTGACGATGAGATGGCAGTAGCTGATGAAAGCGACCTGGAGCAGCTGCAGGATTCTGAAAATGCTGCAGGAGCAGGAGATACAGATGGGTCCGCTTCATCGGATGCAGCAGACTCGCAGAGCGAAAAGAAGCTGGATGAAAATGGCACCTATACAGATAAAGATGAAGTGGCCCAGTACATTTATGAGTATGGCCATGTACCCTCCAATCTGACTGCTGCAGACTATGATAATGCAGACAGTATGCTTCCGGTAGAGGAGGGCGTCACCTATCAGCAGTGCAGCCTCGATGATGCAGGGAAACAGAAGCTGATCTTCACTCAGGATGCAAAGCGCATTTATTACACAGACGATGACGGACAGTCTTTTGACGAGATCTATTAAAATCAAAAGAACAAAATAAGCCCCCGGATACAGATAAACGATCAGTATCCGGGGGATTTTGCATGTCAGGGCTGAGACTGATCAGTGGACCAGATTTTTCATTTCAGCTCCAACCATAAAAGCTTTTGCGTTTTCCAGGGTTGTCTCCGCAATATTGGTCAGTGCTTCTACCGTAAAGAATCCCTGATGTGAGGTCATGGTCACATTTGGGAAGGACAGAAGACGCTGGATCGTGGAAGTAGGAAGAATGCTGCTTGACATGTCTTCATATACATATGCAGATTCTTCTTCGTAAACATCCAGACCAACGGCGAAGAATTTGTGATCACGGATACCTGCGATCAGGTCATCGGTTTTGATCAGTCCGCCTCTGGAGGTATTTACAAGGATCACACCATCTTTCATTTTTGCAATCGTTTCGGAGTTGATCAGATGCTCTGTTTCCGGAGTCATCGGACAGTGCAGACTGATCAGATCACTGGTGGAAAGGAGTTCGTCCAATGAAACATACTCCAGAAAGTCAAGATTTTTATTAGGGAAAAGATCATAAGCAATTACCTTCATGCCAAAGCCGCGACAGATTTTTGCCATTGCCTGACCGATTTTTCCGGTGCCGATAATGCCGGCAGTTTTCTGATAAAAGTTAACGCCCATGAGACCGTTCAGTGCAAAGTTATTTTCACGGCATTTGATATATGCCTTGTGGGTGTGACGGTTGGCGGTAAGGGCCAGTGCCATGGCGTGTTCGGCAACTGCTTCCGGAGAATAACCGGGAACACGTGCCACCTGGATCCCGCATTTTGCTGTAGTTTCCAGATCAACATTATTGTATCCGGCACAGCGCATCAGGATCAGTTTTACACCCTGGCGGTGAAGCTCTTCAATGACCGGTGCGCCGAGATCTGCATTTACAAATGCACAGATGGCATCGTAGCCGTGGGCAAGAGCTGCGGTTTCTTCATGGATATTTGCTTCAATGAATTTAATTTCAATGCCTGGATAAGATGGAAGCAGCTTCTCAAAAAATTCCCTATCGTAGCTCTTGGTGTCATAAAACAAAATTTTCATAATCGTTGCTCCTCTCTGGAAATAATTATTTTCCGAAAAAATAATACCATAATAGTAGGAATTTGGAAAGTGGTGAAAGCGATAAAATTTATCAAAAAAATGGTTTTGTTTTGGAATTATGATATCCATAATTAATTAAAAATATACGAAATAAAAAAACAGAGAGCATTTTATGCACTGTCATCTGATGGAACAGACGCTGTGATACATGAAAATGCTCTCTGTCTGGATATGAGATAATTATTCTGCCAGACTATAAAGATCGGAATAGAATTCCGGATAGGAGATGTTGACACATTCTCCGTTTTTGATGGAAAGTGTTCTCTCACAAAGCAGTCCTGCTACTGCAAAAGACATGGCTACACGGTGATCCAGATGAGAATCGATCTCTGCGCCATGAAGGGCTTTTCCACCATGAATGATCATGCCATCTTCGGTTTCCTGGATATCTGCGCCCATTTTCCGAAGATTTTCCGTCATAACCTGGATGCGGTCGGACTCTTTGACACGAAGCTCCTGTGCATCCCGGATAACAGTGGTTCCTTCTGCAAAAGCTGCCATAACGGCGATCATCGGAAGTTCATCGATCAGAGTAGGAATGATCGCGCCTTCTATTGTGGTCCCGTGAAGCGCAGAGGAGCGGATCAGAAGATCGGCAGTAGGTTCGCCCTCTGTGGTTTCATTGAGGAGAGTGATATCTGCTCCCATAGCCCTGCATACACGGAGGATGCCGTCACGGGTCGGGTTGATCCCCACATTTTTCAGAAGGATCTCACTGTTGGGAACAAGAAGACCTGCTGCGATAAAATAAGCTGCAGAAGAGATATCTCCCGGAACCAGGATCTCACGTCCGTAAAGAGATGGGTCCGGTTTGATGGATGCTGTTGTTCCCTCTGCGGTTACATTGGCGCCAAAGTAATTCAGCATGATCTCCGTGTGATTTCTGGAAAGGACTGGCTCTGTTACACGGGTAATGCCGTCAGAGTACATTCCGGCAAGAAGTACGCAGGATTTTACCTGGGCAGATGCTACCGGAGAATTGTAGTGGATGGCATGGAGCTTTTTTCCGGAGATCTTAAGCGGTGCGCATCCGTTTCCGTTGAGACTTATGATATCGGCACCCATTTGGGAAAGCGGAGTCATGATCCGTTTCATAGGGCGTTTCTGGATGGAAGCATCGCCGGTAAGCTCTGATACAAAGTCCTGTCCTGCAAGGATCCCGGAGATGAGGCGGGTGGTAGTGCCGCTGTTGCCGACGTCAAGAGTCTCTGACGGAGCACTGAGACCATGGAGACCTTTTCCGTGGACCAGGATCTCTCCTTCTGTATTTTCAATGTTAATACCCATTTTCCGGAAACAGGAAATAGTAGAGAGACAGTCTGCACCCTCCAGAAAATTTGTGATTTTGGTAGTGCCTTCTGCAAGAGAGCCGAACATGACAGCTCTGTGAGAAATGGATTTATCTCCGGGAATGGCAAGAGAGCCGGATAATTTTTTTGCTTTTTTGATTTCCATATTAGTACCTGCCTGTATTGTTATTTTTGAAATACATGGCAGCAGATCGGATATCTGCTGCCGTTTATATATCAGCGTTCGCAGATCTTGTAATTACGTTTTGTAAGAAGCACTTTAGCCTGCTCCAGAGCTGCGTCTGTATAAAATTCGATCTTCAGAACGCCATCTTCAAATTCTCGGTTGTGGATAATACCGATATTTTTGATGCTGACCTTTTCTGTTGCAAGGATGGTTGCGATGGTTGCAATGGCACCGGCCTCATCTGCCACATCGATATAAAGGACATAGGAGCGGGGGATCAGGCTGTTGTCTACAATGTCAATGGAGTCACGGTAATCCTTGGAGCTTGCAAACATGTCAAAGATGTTGTCAGCTTCTTTGTTGTCAATGGAACAGCGGATCTGGATCAGCATACGGATAAATTCATCCAGAACCGTGGAAATGTTTTTCTGATTTTCCAGACAGATCTGTTCCCACATAACCGGTGAAGAAGAGGCAATACGTGTGATATCACGGAAACCGCCGGCTGCGATCATTTTCATATACTGGGCGTCGTTATCCAGAAGATTTACAAGATTTACAAGAGCGGAGGCTACGATGTGAGGAAGGTGGCTGACTCCTGCCGTGATGAAATCATGTTCTTCTGCAGTGATAACAAGGGGGATCGCACCAAGAGAGGAGATCAGTTCTGTGAAATCAGAAATCTTTTCCAAAGCAACTTCTCCTCCCGGAGTGATGATATAATAAGCATTTTCCAGAAGATGATCACTGGAATTGGAAAAACCGCTGCGTTCGGAGCCTGCCATAGGATGACCGCCGATGAAGCGTCCTTCAAGTCCGAGCTCGGTTACTTTTTCGTGGATAACGCTTTTTACACTGCCTACATCTGTGAGGATACAGTTCTTTCCAAGAGAATCTTTGATCTTTTCCATGTATTCCACATTAAATTCTACAGGTGCACAGAGAAAAAGATAATCACAGTTATATAACTGCTCATCGTCAATATCACAGATCCCGTTGATCACGTTTAAACTGACTGCCTCTGCCAGAGCACTTCTGTCTTTGTCAAAGGCAAGCAGGCGATAATCCGGGTGAAATTTTCGTATGGTTCTGGCAATGGAGCCGCCGATCAGTCCAAGGCCGATAAAACCTATGGTTTTCATAGTACTTCAGAGTCCTTTCAGGTTACTTTTTACTTTTATTCTTTAATAGTGTAAATCACGACTATATTGTAAAAGAAAGTGTGAAAAATGTCAACAAATGTTAGCGGAAACAGGAAGGCCATTTTTATAGTTGTTTACCGTAATGTTTTGCGAACAGGGAAGAGTAATAGAAAGTTACTGTTCATTGGTAATATTCCGCGAGGTGTTTTTTGTGAGCGAAGGTCACGGAAAACCCGAGACATACCGCGCGAATTTATGCGATCAGCATAAATTCTGTGCATCGCGAAGCGTGTTGCTGAGAACGGAGTAAACAGTAACAATAGAAAAAGGCTTGAGAAATCGGAGATTTCGGACGTATAATATAATAAGAAAAAAACAATATAAGATACAGAGGAGAATTTATCATGAAATATCAGTCAGTTATGGATCTTCACACACATACCGTAGCCAGCGGACATGCATACTGCACACTTCGCGAGATGGCCAGGGCTGCTTCCGATAAAGGCCTTGAACTCCTGGGAATCACAGAGCATGCACCGAAAATGCCCGGAACCTGTCATAAGTTTTATTTCCAGAATATAAAGGTAGTACCTCGTGAAATGTACGGGATCCAGCTGCTTCTGGGTTCGGAGGTAAATATCCTGGATGCGGCGGGAACGGTAGATCTTGAGCAGAAAACCCTGGAGAAGCTGGACGTGGTCATTGCAAGTCTTCATGTTCCATGTATCAGACCAGGCAGCAGACAGGAGAATACGGAGGCCTATCTTAATGCTATGAAGAATCCGTGTGTCAATATCATCGGACATCCGGATGACGGAAGATACGAGGTTGACTATGAGGCGCTTGTACAGGGCGCCAGAGAATACGGTAAAGCCCTGGAGCTGAACAACCACTCCATGGACCCTGACTGTAACCGTGAGAATGCAGTGGAGAATGATACCATCATGCTGGAATACTGCAAAAAATATCGGGTACCTGTGGTTATGGACAGTGATGCCCATTTTGACCTTCTGATCGGGGAATTTGATCTTGCCAGAGACCTTCTGACTAAACTGGATTTTCCGGAAGAGCTGGTACTGAACCGTTCTGTGGATGCCGTGAAAAAGTATGTAAACCGGAAATTCTGAAAGATAGACGACTGTTCTGTATTAATTGACGGTAATACGAAAAACTTTCTGAAAAAAAGTTGTCAAAATTGAATAAAATACTTGAAATTTGCATGGAAATTTAGTAAAATGTGAACATATTAAGTAAGACAAACAGGGAGGTATTACATATGGACGTTTTCAGAACAGACCGAATCAGAAATGTAGTCCTATTAGGTCATGGTGGCGCAGGCAAAACAACACTGGCTGAGGCAATGGCTTATCTGGCAGGTATGACAAGCAGACTCGGACGTGTTGAGGATGGCAATACTGTCAGCGATTATGACAAGGAAGAAATAAAGAGACATTTTTCCATCACAACTTCTCTGATCCCGGTACCATGGGACAAGATGAAGGTAAATGTACTGGATACTCCCGGATACTTCGATTTTGTGGGAGAAGTTGAGGAGGCAGTCAGCGCCGCAGATGCAGCGATCATCGTTGTTTCCGGTAAGGCCGGTGTCCAGGTAGGAACACAGAAAGCATGGAATCTCTGTGAGAAATATAAGCTTCCGCGAATGATCTTTGTTACAGATATGGACGTGGATGATGTCAGCTATCGTGAGGTCGTGGAAGAGCTGACAGAGCTGTACGGTAAGAGAATCGCTCCTCTTCATTTCCCAATCCGTGAGGATGGTAAGTTTGTAGGTTATGTCAATGTTGTGAAGCAGGCAGGAAGAAGATATATTGACAAGGCCGGCAAGGAAGAATGCCCGGTTCCGGATTATCTGACAGAATATCTTGAGAAATATCATGAAACTCTGATGGAGTCTGTTGCAGAGACAAGCGAAGAGTTTATGGATCGTTATTTCGAGGGAGATACCTTCTCCGTAGCAGAGGTTTCCGCAGCTATTGCAACCAATGTACAGGATGGAAGTATTGTTCCGGTATGTATGGGATCACCGGTGAACCTTCGCGGTGTATCTAACCTTCTGGATGATATCTGCGGTTATTTCCCAAGCCCAAGCGGACGTTCCTGCAATGGTATCGCACAGAAGACTAACGAGATCTTTGAGGCCAATTATGACTTTGCCAAGGCAAAATCTGCCTATGTATTTAAGACCATCGCGGATCCGTTCCTTGGTAAATATTCTCTGATCAAGGTATGCTCCGGTGTGCTGAAATCCGATGATACACTTCTTAATGTAGAGAAGGGAACAGAGGAGCGTGTAAACAAGCTTTATGTCATGGAAGGTTCCAAACCGATCGAAGTTCCGGAGCTTTTTGCAGGGGATATCGGTGCCATCGCCAAGCTTGGCAGTGTACAGACCGGTGACAGCCTTGCAACCAAGGCGAATCCGATCCTTTATCCAAAGGCTATACTTTCCACACCATATACATATAAGAGGTTTAAGGCAGTGAAGAAGGGCGACGAGGATAAGATCGCACAGTCCCTTGCCAAGATGATGACAGAGGACAGAACACTGAAGGTTGTCAATGACAGTGCAAACCGTCAGAGTCTGATCTACGGTATGGGTGATCAGCATCTTGATATCGTTGTCAGCAAGCTGAAGGAGCGCTATAAAGTGGATGTGGAGCTTTCCAAACCGAAGGTTCCGTTCCGTGAGACACTTCGTAAAAATTCAGATGTAGAAGGCAAACATAAGAAACAGTCCGGCGGACACGGACAGTATGGCCACGTTAAGATGCGCTTTGAGCCATCTGGCGATCTGGAGACACCTTATGTATTTGAGCAGGTAGTTGTAGGTGGTGCAGTTCCGAAGAACTACTTCCCGGCTGTTGAGAAGGGACTTCAGGAATGTGTTCTCAAGGGACCTCTGGCTGCATATCCAGTCGTTGGTGTGAAGGCAACCCTTTACGATGGATCTTATCATCCGGTAGATTCTTCTGAGATGGCATTTAAGATGGCAACTATCCTTGCCTTCAAGAAGGGCTTTATGGAAGCGTCTCCTGTACTTCTTGAGCCGATCATCTCCATGAAGGTTACAGTTCCGGATAAATATACCGGTGATGTTATGGGAGATCTGAACAAGAGACGTGGTCGTGTTCTCGGAATGAATCCGGATCACGAAGGAAAGACCATCATTGAGGCAGATGTTCCGCTTCTTGAGATTTATGGTTATTCCACAGTCCTTCGTTCCATGACCGGTGGAAGCGGAGATTTCTCCTATGAATTTGCACGCTATGAGCAGGCTCCTAATGATATCCAGGAGAAAGAGATCGCGGCACGCGCAAGCAAGATTGACAGTGCTGACGAATAAACAGAGAGATCCTTTAAGGCAGAATAAAGAGTTGACAGGCTGCAGCATTTGCTGTAGCCTGTTTTTAGATGCATTCGTGAATAAGCAGTCAGAGAAACGAATTGTGCTCATACAGGTTATTGAAGCATGAGCAAAAAGAAAAGAGAGAGGACAAAAAAATGTTAGTATGTGATTATATCGTGGAACAGATTGACGGAGATTATGCACATCTGAAGCGTGTGGATCAGCCGGAGGAGGAACTGAAAGTGGTTGCCAGAGCATTACTTCCGGCAGAAATCTATGAGGGCTGTGAGCTTCATTATGAGCTGATGCAGTATTCAATGAAATGATAAGGCTGCAGGATATCGCGGATATGGCAGGTGTCAGTCGTACAACCGTATCCAATGTGATCAATGGAAATACAAAACGGGTTTCACAGAGCACCATTGACCGGATCACGGCGATCCTGAAGGAGCAGAATTATGTTCCCCACATGGGATCTGTGATGCTATCCGGACACGGCTCAAGGATCATTGGAGTGGTTCTTGGTTTTTCCTTCATTCATGGTATGCAGTCTCTGCAGGATTCTTTTGTGGGAGAGATTACCGGAACGCTGCAGGTCGAAGCAGAAAACAGAGGCTATTATATTATGCTCATTGGCGGTGAACGGATCGATAATGTGGTAGATATGGCATCCCGTTGGAATGTAGAGGGTCTTATCATTATAGGGTATAATGAAGAACAGTATCATCAGCTTTCCAGAAAGCTGAATAAAAAAATGGTATTGATCGATGCCTATCCGAAGGGTGGATATAGCTTTCAGAATGTAGGAGTGGATGATTATTCCGGCGGATATCAGATCGGGGAATATCTGCATTCCTGTGGATACCACCGGGCACTTTTTGTTGCGGAAACAGAGCAGGACAGTGATTATGCCAGATGGCTTGGATTCAAACAGGCTATGGAAAAAAATGGCGGCTTCTGCAGCCGCTCCCGCTATGTGGTGGTTCCCCAGGAACCCCGGCGCAGACTGAAAAAATATGAAGAGCTGCTGCCTCATTTTCTGGAGACAAAGGCTCTGGCATTTTCTTCGGATTACACAGCTGTGGAGGCCATCAATTTTTTTACAGACAGGGGAATCCGGATTCCGGATCAGATTTCCATTACCGGCTTTGATGATAATTTTTATGCGCAGATCGTCAGGCCAAAGCTGACCACCATTCATCAGGATGTTCATCAGAAAGCAGTTCTGGCCTTGCGGAAGCTGCTTCTTATGGCAGAGGGAAAGGAACCTGCCGAAAAAAATGTAAAAAGCCCTGTCTGGCTTGTAAAGAGAGATTCTGTAAAAGAGTAGCAGGATCTCTTTTTTTATGTTGTGCTGACTTTTCCTGGCACATCATCGAAATACGGTTGGAAATTATTTTTAGAGGCCAGTAGTGCTTTATTGTTAAAACTGCATAAAAAAAACAGAAAAGTTTGGCAGTAATTTAAGTTTCACGAGAAACTTATTGATTTTAAAGGTGGGATAGGATATGCTGATTTCAGAATCAACAGAAAAAGGAGGCAATTTACCATGAAAAAAAACTGGTGGAAAGAAAGCGTGGTATATCAGATCTACCCGAGAAGTTTTAAGGACAGCAACGGAGACGGAATTGGTGATATTCCCGGGATCATAGAAAAACTGGACTATCTGAAAGAACTGGGAGTAAATGTTCTCTGGATCTCACCCATGCTGGAATCTCCGCAGGATGACAATGGCTATGATATTTCCGATTACCGCAGAATCTATAAAGAATATGGAACCATGGAGGATTATGAAAAGCTTCTTGAAGAAGCGCATAAACGGGGCATTAAGATCCTCATGGATCTGGTCGTAAACCATACTTCCGATGAACACAACTGGTTTATTGAAAGCAGGAAATCCAAAGATAATCCTTACAGGGATTACTATATCTGGAGAGAGCCGGTGAATGGAAAAGAACCGAATAACTGGGGAAGTGCGTTCGGAGGACCTGCATGGGAGTATGATCCTCAGACAGAGATGTATTATCTTCACCTGTTTTCAAGAAAACAGCCGGATCTGAACTGGGAAAATGAAAAGGTTCGTCAGGAAGTTTACGATATGATGAATTTCTGGTGTGAAAAAGGAATCGACGGTTTCCGAATGGACGTGATCAGCATGATCTCCAAGGATCAGTCATATCCGGATGGAGAAATGAATGGAGGATTATACGGTGATTTTGGTCCTTACTGCGTCCATGGCCCGAGGATCCATGAGTTTCTTCAGGAAATGAACAGAGAGGTTTTATCCCGATACGATGTGATGACAGTTGGAGAAACCTCCGGTGTGACTATCGAAGAGGCACAGAAATATGCAGGTGAGGACAGGAATGAGCTGAACATGGTGTTTCAGTTTGAGCATGTAGAGGATCAGGGATCAGACCATGGTAAATGGACTACCGAGAAATACGATTTCCAGGAATTTAAAAAGGTTATGATCAAATGGCAGGAAGAGCTTGCGGGAAAAGCATGGAACAGTCTGTTTCTTGGAAATCATGACCAGCCAAGAAGTGTTTCCAGATTTGGAAATGATAATCCGGCATACAGGGAAACTTCAGCCAAGATGCTGGCAACCTGTCTTCATATGATGCAGGGAACTCCTTATGTTTATCAGGGAGAAGAGCTTGGAATGACCAATGCTTATTTTACAGAGCTTAAGGATTATCGTGATATCGAGAGTATTCAGTATTTCCATGAATATACAGAAGCAGGTATTTATACACCGGAATATATGATGAAGTGCCTGATGCTGAGAGGACGTGACAATGCCAGAACACCAATGCAGTGGGAGGATTCTCATCAGGCCGGCTTTACGGAGGGAACGCCATGGATTAGGGTAAACTCTAATTATAAGGAGATCAATGCGAAGCAGCAGCTTTCAGATCCGAATTCTATTTTCCATTATTATCAGAAGCTGATCCGTTTAAGAAAAGAAAAACCGGTGATAGTTTACGGTGTTTTTGAGGCACTTTACAGAGATCATAATCAGATTTTTGCATATACCAGAACCCTTGAGGGAGAGAAGCTTCTCACAGTCTGCAATTTCAGTGAGCATGTGGCAGAAATGGAAATTCCGGAAGAATTTCAGAAAAATGCAGAATGTCTGATCACAAATCTTGGAAGAAAGGATTTTGGAAAGAAAGTGGTCCTGAAACCTTATGAGGCATTTGTTCTTTACAGAAATCTGTAACAGGAGAGGGAAAAATGATAAAAAAATATGTATATGGAGAGCCCTTTGAGACTGAGGCACTGACAGAAAACATTGAGACAGCAGAAGGAAAGCCAGGATATGGAGAAATCTGTGCAGAAGATGGATTTTCTTTTACTTATATCATGGATGAAGATGATATCGTCTACGGATTGGGAGAATCCAACCGCGGTATCAACAAGAGAGGATTCATTTACACCAGTAACTGTACCGATGATCCGGAGCATACAGAGGATAAACATTCCCTGTACGGTGCACATAATCTTATCATTGTGTCCGGAAAAGAAACCTTTGGAATGTTTTTTGACTATCCGGCAGCGATCACCTTTGACATTGGCTATACCAGAATGGATACCATGAAGGTAACCTGCGAAAATGCAGACCTGAAGCTTTATGTGATCGAAGGGGAGAGTCCCTATGATATTGTAAAGCAGTTCCGTCATGTGATCGGAAGAAGCTATATCCCGCCGAAATTTGCCTTTGGATTTGGCCAGAGCAGATGGGGCTATACTACAAAAGAGGATTTCCGGAAGGTTGCAGCTGGATATCGTGAAAATCATATTCCTATTGATATGATCTATATGGATATTGATTATATGCAGTCTTATAAGGACTTTACATTAAGTGAAGAGAATTTTCAGGATTTTCCGGAATTTGTAAAGGAACTGAAGGATCAGGATATCCGTCTGATCCCGATCATCGATGCCGGCGTCAAGGTAGAGCCGGGATACGATGTTTATGAGGAGGGTGTTAAAAACCGCTACTTCTGCCAGAGAGAGGACGGCAGTGATTTTGTAGCTGCTGTATGGCCGGGGGATACTCATTTTCCGGATGTATTGAACAAAGATGCCAGAAAATGGTTCGGTGACAAATACCGTTTCCTGATCGAGAAGGGAATCGACGGTTTCTGGAACGATATGAATGAGCCAGCGATCTTCTATTCCACAGAGGGAATGAAAGAGGTCAAAGAGCTTGCAGGAGAATTTGCAAAAGATACGGAAGGAAAGATCCATATCTGGAAGATGCAGAGTGCACTTCGCAATGTTGCAAACAATCCGGAAGATTATCGGAGATTTTACCATAATGTGGATGGCAGAAAGATCCGCCATGACAAAGTCCATAACCTGTTTGGCTACAATATGACCAGAGCAGCAGGGGAGGCTTTTGAACGGATCGATCCGGAAAAACGTTTTCTGATGTTCTCCAGATCATCCTATATTGGTATGCATCGTTATGGTGGGATCTGGACCGGCGATAATAAATCCTGGTGGGCTCATATCCTTTTGAACCTGAAGATGATGCCATCTCTGAATATGTGTGGTTTCCTGTATGCAGGAGCAGATCTGGGTGGATTTGGCGCTGATACAACAAGAGAACTGCTGCTTCGTTTCCTGGCACTTGGAGTATTCACACCGCTGATGCGTGATCATACAGCGATCGGTACCAGAGAGCAGGAATGCTACCAGTTTGAAAATGTGGAAGATTTCCGTCATGTGATCGGTGTAAGATATCGTCTTATTCCATATCTTTACAGTGAATATATGAAGGCGGCTCTGAACGATGATATGTATTTCCGGCCGTTGGGCTTTGTTTATCCGGAGGATAAGATTGCTGTACATGTGGAAGACCAGCTGCTTCTTGGAAATGAGATCATGATCGCTCCGGTTTATGAACAGAACGCAAGAGGCCGTTATGTATATCTTCCGGAGGAGATGAAGTTTGTGAAATTCCTTCCGGATGGAACCATTGCAGAGGAGATCCTTGAAAAGGGTGTTCATTATGTAGAGGTGGCACTGAATGAGATTCCGTTGTTTATCCGGAAGGGAAAATGTATTCCGGTTGCAGAAGCAGCGGAATGTGTGGCAGCTCTGGATACAAAAAATATGCAGCTTCTCGGATATGAAGGTGCGGAGTATACCTTATATGAGGACGATGGGGTCCATAAGGATTACGACAGAGAAGAAAATTACCGTGTTCTGAAAAAATAAAGTCAGCAAAATGAAATATAAATTTCTGTGTTACATCATTTACGTTAAACAGTATAAAGAATACAGGATGTGAACAGTTGATAAACAGAAAAGCCGTAAGTATATGTGAAAGTTTCTTAAACATATATCTTACGGCTTTTGCTATTGCTGCTTTACATAAAATATTTTATGTAAAGTAATTCGCATTCTGTTTAAATAACACTTCAGAAAGATTTGTTTATGCTTCTTCCTCAATCTGGATAACATTTTTCAGTACAGAGCAGCATGCCATGTCACCGATAACATTGACACAGGTGGCGCCCATATCACAGAGGGTATTGATACTGATATAAACACCAAGAACTCCGGCAGGAAGTCCGGCCATAGTTGCCAGTGCTGCGAAAGATGCGATAGCACCACCGGGAACACCTGGAGTACCAACGGAAAGCAGTACGTTTGCAAGAAGGATAATGATCATAAGAGGAATACTTACATGGATCCCGCAGGCGTTTGCAAAGAACATGATCATAAAGGACATCAGGATAGATACAGCATCCATATTAACGGTAGCACCAAGAGGAATGGCGATGCTGGTGATCTGGTTGGATACGCCCATTTCTTCCTCCATACACTGCTTGCTTAATGGAATGGTTGCGGAGCTTGAGCAGGTTCCGAAGGCATTCAGTGCTGCTGGCAGGATCGCTTTCAGGAATTTCAGCGGACTCTGTTTGCCGATCAGCTTTACAGAGAGACCGTACACTACAATAGCGAAGCCAAAGAATGCCACATACAGAATGACAAGCTGTGTTGCAAGGGAAATGATCGTTTCAGTTCCGTTGGCTTCCACAACCGGTACGATGGTACAGAAAACACCGATGGGTGTAAAGTACATGATGGTTGTGATGATCTTCAGGCATACTTCATTGATGGAATCAATCAGATTCAGGAATGGAGTTCCTTTTTCACCGACTGCGATCAGTGTGAAACCGATGATCAGGGCAAACACCAGAACCTGGAGCATGTTTCCGTCAGCAAATGCGGCGATTGGGTTGGAAGGGATCAGGTTTTTCAGGGTGTCAAGGATACTGCTCATTTCTGTAGCCTGGATATCGGCTGTTGCCATCTCAAATTTGACTCCCTTTCCGAGATGGATCAGTCTCGGGATGATCAGTCCGCACAGGCTGGCAAGTGCCGTTGTGCAGAGAAAATAGATCATGGATGCTGCAGTGATCTTGCCGGTAGTACGTGCGTTTCCGATGGAACAGATTCCAATGACAATGGAACAGAAGACCATGGGAAAGATCATCATGTTCAGGGCGTTCATGTAGATACTTCCGATCAGACTGGTCACAGTGAGGACAGGTTCAAACCGTCCGGCCAGGAAAAGTCCTGTGAGGATACCCAGGATCAGTCCTGTAAAGATCGCACCGGTAATATGCTTCCGGTACCAGGAATAAAAAGATTTCATTTATGCGTTCCCTCCTAAGATAAATATGTATGGTATGTATAATATAGGAAAATACATGCAGGAAATTATATCATGTGAAAAAAGAAGCGTCAACTAAACCAGGCCAGGATTGCGGGTTCATGTATATTTTGATGGAAAAGGGCTGTTTTTGGATTTTTGTTTGACAAATACATCATAAGTAGTTAAAATTAATAGCAGTGTGTGAAAGCATTAAAGTATTAATACTGAGTAATTTGTCAGGAGGAATAAAAAAATGGCTGCACCTTATAACCATAGAGCCATCGAAGCGAAATGGCGCACAAACTGGGAGAAAAAGCCGGTAAATGTCAATGATGGCAAGAAACCGAAATACTACTGTCTGGATATGTTCCCGTATCCGTCCGGAAACGGTCTTCATGTAGGACACTGGAGAGGCTATGTGATCTCTGATGTATGGAGCCGCTATAAAATGCTCCAGGGTTATTACCTGATCCATCCGATGGGATGGGACGCTTTTGGTCTCCCGGCTGAGAACTATGCCATCAAGATGGGTGTTCATCCGGCAGTATCTACAGCAGCAAACATCAAAAATATCAAACGTCAGATCAACGATATCGCAGCGATCTATGACTGGGATATGGAGGTTAACACAACAGATCCGGAATTCTATAAATGGACACAGTGGATCTTTGTAAAAATGTTCAAAGAGGGGCTTGCATATGAGAAGGAGTTCCCGATCAACTGGTGCCCTTCCTGTAAGACAGGTCTTGCAAATGAAGAGGTTGTAAACGGATGCTGCGAGCGTTGTGGCACTCCGGTTACCAAAAAGAACCTCCGTCAGTGGATGCTCCGCATCACAAAATATGCAGACAGACTTTTAAGTGATTTGGATAAACTGGACTGGCCGGAGAAGGTTAAAAAGATGCAGACAGACTGGATCGGCAAATCCTACGGCGCAGAGGTCGATTTCCCGGTTGAGGGAAGAGAAGAGAAGATCACGGTCTATACAACAAGACCGGATACTCTTCATGGAGCAACATTCATGGTACTTGCACCGGAGCATGCTCTTGCAAAATCTCTTGCAACAGACGAAACAAGAGAGGCTGTAGAGAAATATATCTTTGATGCTTCCATGAAATCCAATGTAGACCGTCTTCAGGATAAAGAGAAGACCGGTGTGTTCACAGGTACTTATGCGATCAATCCGCTGAACGGCGAGAAGCTTCCAATCTGGCTTTCTGACTATGTACTTGCTGATTATGGTACAGGTGCTATCATGTGTGTACCTGCTCATGATGACCGTGACTTTGAGTTCGCAAAGAAATTCGATATTCCGATCATCCAGGTTATCGCAAAAGATGGTAAAGAAATTCAGAATATGACAGAAGCTTACACAGAGGCTTCCGGAACCATGATCAACTCCGGTGAGTGGAACGGAATGGAATCTTCCGTACTGAAGAAGGAAGCACCGCATATCATCGAGAAGCTGGGTATCGGACGTAAGACTGTCAACTACAAACTGAGAGACTGGGTATTTTCCCGTCAGCGTTACTGGGGTGAGCCGATCCCGATCGTACACTGCCCGAAATGCGGTGCGGTACCGGTACCGGAGGATCAGCTTCCGTTAAGACTTCCGGAGGTAGAAAGCTACCAGCCGACAGGAACCGGAGAGTCACCGCTTGCAGCTATTGACGAGTGGGTAAATACCACATGCCCATGCTGTGGTGCTCCTGCAAAACGTGAGACAAACACCATGCCTCAGTGGGCAGGATCTTCCTGGTATTTCCTCCGTTATGTAGATAATAAGAATAATAAAGAACTGGTTTCCAAAGAGAAAGCTGATAAATATCTGCCGGTAGATATGTATATCGGTGGTGTAGAGCATGCTGTTCTTCATCTTCTGTACTCCAGATTCTACACCAAGTTCCTGTATGATATCGGAGCTATTGATTTCGATGAGCCGTTTGTCAAGCTGTTCAACCAGGGTATGATCACAGGTAAAAACGGAATCAAGATGAGTAAATCCAAAGGAAATGTTATTTCACCGGATGATCTTGTAAATGATTACGGATGTGATTCCTTACGTATGTATGAGCTGTTCGTAGGACCGCCGGAATTGGATGCAGAATGGGATGACAGAGGAATCGATGGTGTATCCAGATTCCTGAAACGTTTCTGGAATCTGGCTCTTGACAGCATTGAGAAAGATATCCCGGCTACCAAAGAGATGGAGAAGACCCGTCATAAGATGGTATACGATATCACCAGCAGACTTGAGGCCTTCAGCCTGAATACCGTAGTGTCCGGATTTATGGAATACACAAACAAGCTGATCGCTATCGCAAAGCAGAACGACGGCGCTGTTGACAAAGAAACCATCGAGACAGTTACCATTCTTCTTGCGCCATTTGTTCCTCATATTGCAGAGGAGATCTGGGAGAAGCTTGGTCATGAGGATTCCATTTTCCATGCACAGTGGCCGGCTCACGATGAGGAGCTTATGAAGGATGATGAGATCGAGGTTCCGGTTCAGATCAACGGCAAGACCAAGGCTGTTATCAGTATTCCGGCAGAAATCTCCAAAGAAGATGCGATTGCCGAAGGAAAGAAGGCAGTTGCAGATAAGATTTCCGGAAATATCATCAAAGAGATTTACGTACCGAAGAAGATCATCAATATTGTAGTAAAGTAATAAGATAAATCAAAAACACCCGAAGCAGGGCGGAAGATATTTCTGCCTTTGCCAGGGTGTTTTTTATATGGATAAACATCGTGAAGTAAGTATGCACAAAAATAACTAATGTTATTTAGAATAAATGCCAATAATATTTAGGCATTTTAACAGATTTGCCTAGTTTTTGGTCATGCCAATTATATTGTCTATTGTTATTCAAATGGAAAAAACGTACAGTAACACCATGAGTCAGGCAAAGATAGTAAGAAAGCTTTGGTACTCGAAATGCAGTGTGACGGAATGAAGATGTCCGTTTAGCTAGATTGCATATTTACATTGAGAGAAATAAGGAGAGATAGTATGAGCGCAATGAACACACTTAAGAAATTCGGACTTGAACAGGCATTCAATTATGTTTATAAAGATCCGGATAAGAATTTTATCAAGATCATGGACTGGGCAGATAAATTTTCCGGTGGTGGATTTCCTACACAGAGAGCAATGATCCGCGCAGCCATTTCTAATCCGGAACATCCGTATTATCCGTTTATTCATAGATTGGTAACTGATATTGATCCGCATGTTATGAAAACTCTGGTTGCAAACTTCTTTATCAATGCAAATCTTGCAGGCTGGAAGAAACAGGATGAATGCCGTGAGAAATATGGCTGTAATATCCCGTGGGCAATCCTTCTTGACCCAACAAGTGCATGTAACCTGCACTGTACAGGATGCTGGGCAGCAGAGTATGGAAACAAGCTGAACCTCACCTACGATGAGATCGATGACATCATCCGCCAGGGTAAGGAGCTTGGCGTTTATATGTATATTTACACAGGCGGAGAGCCACTTGTAAGAAAAAAGGATCTGATCCGTCTTTGCGAGAAACATAATGACTGTATCTTCCTTTCCTTCACAAATGCAACACTGATCGATGAGGATTTTGCAAATGATATGCTTCGGGTAGGAAACTTTGTTCCTGCAATTTCACTGGAAGGATTTGAGACTGCAACAGATGGCAGAAGAGGAAATGGTGTATACCAGAAGGTTATCAAGGCCATCAATCTTCTCAGAGAGAAGAAGCTTGTATTTGGTATCTCTGCATGTTATACGAGTGCAAATTTCGAGTCTATCACATCAGAGGCATTTTACGACAGCCTGATCGATCTTGGAGCGTACTTTATCTGGTATTTCCATTATATGCCGGTTGGAAATGATGCAGCACCGGAGCTGCTTCCTACTCCTGCACAGAGAAGAGAAACCTATGAGCGTATCCGTAAATACCGTGCAACAAAGCCGTTGTTTGCCATGGATTTCCAGAATGATGCAGAGTTTGTGGGAGGATGTATTGCAGGCGGCCGTCGCTATCTGCATATCAATGCAAACGGCGATATTGATCCATGTGTGTTTATCCATTATTCTGATTCCAATATCCGCGAGAAAACACTTCTGGAAGCACTGCAGTCTCCGATGATGATGGCATATCATGACGGACAGCCGTTTAATGACAATATGTACCGTCCATGCCCGATGCTTGAAAATCCGCAGAAGCTGAGAGAAATGGTAGAAAAATCCGGAGCACATTCCACAGATCTTCAGTCACCGGAGAGTGCAGAGCATCTCTGTGCGAAATGTGACCGGTATGCTGAAAACTGGAAGCCGGTAGCAGAGGAAATGTGGAAGGAAGACCAGGAGAGAAAGGCAGCGAAGAAAGGCTGCTGATCCTGAAACTTAAAAAAGCAGAACTTATGAAAGAGCACGGTACCGGAAACAGGTGCCGGTGCTCTTTTTTTGAAAACGGAGGGATCAGACCATGAAAAAAATGATTGATAACATCAGAAAATATCTGCCGGCGGTGCTCCTTCTTGTGCTTCTCCTTTTCTGTATCCGTTATAGAGAGGATCTGTCTGTGGAAAGGATCTTAAGCTATACACCGGAGGAACCTGTTAAGGCTGCATTACTTATGCTTGGGCTTTATGCAGTGAAAAGTGTCTCTTTTATATTTCCAATTGCGATCCTGCAGCTTGCTGTAGGGCATCTGTTTTCTACAGGAACAGCACTTCTGGTGAACTTTCTGGGAAGAGCAGTCACATTGGCACTTCCATATTGGATGGGACGCTTCTCAGGTGCATCCATGGTGGAAAGTCTTACAGCTAAATATCCGAAACTGAAAACAGTAGTAGATTACCAGAACGGAAATTGCCTGTATATTTCATTTTTTATGCGGACATTGAACTTTTTACCGGGAGATGCTGTGAGTCTGTTTCTCGGAGCTGAAAAGATCCCATTTGGAACCTATATGGCAGGTGGCATGCTTGGAACGCTGCCGGGAGTTATTCTCGCTACAATATTTGGAGCAAATATCAAAAATCCGAAGTCTCCGGCATTCTGGCTCTCCGCAGTGCTTCTTGTGATGATCAGTGTATTCTCGATCCTGATACACAGGCATATTTCCCGGAAGAAAAAATAACAGGGCTTTCTCTTCCTGCTTTTACTGAGAGGAAAAATGTAGTATAATGCAGACAGTAAAGAAAAGAAGGGAAGGAACATGGGGATCGATCATAACAAAAGATTAAAGGAACATTTATATTATTACAGTGCAAGAATCAGCCGTGATATCTCAAATCTGATCAAGTGGCTGGTTCTTGCTGTCATTACAGGATGTATCGTAGGTGCTGCCAGCACACTGTTTTCTTTTACGTTGAAGGCAGTGACCAGTTACCGGAAGGCGCATGAATGGATTTTTCTTTTGCTGCCATTATCCGGACTTGTCATTGTATTTTTGTATGAGAAGCTTGGAAAAGAGGATGGAGGGACCAATCAGGTTCTTTCTACCGTGCGTTCCAGAGATGATGTGCCAATCCTTTCTGCGCCTCTGATCTTTATCACAACGGCGCTGACTCATCTTGCCGGTGGTTCTGCGGGACGTGAGGGAGCAGCGATCCAGCTTGGAGGAAGTATTGCCAACCAGCTTGGAAGATGGATCCATCTGGACGAGGAGGACCGTCATGTAATTGTCATGTGCGGCATGAGCGCGGCGTTTTCCGCGCTGTTTGGAACACCGATGGCAGCGGCAGTTTTTGCGCTGGAAGTGGTCAGTGTGGGCGTGATGTATTATGCAGCACTGATGCCGTGTATGATCGCGTCATTGATCGCTTCCGGATTTGCAGCCGGAATGGGAGTCACACCGGAAAGTTTTCATGTGACGGATATTCCGGCACTGACTGTGGAAACTGGCCTGAAAATGGGAGTGATCGCTCTGGGCTGTGCAGTTGTCAGCATTATGTTCTGTATTGCGCTGAATGGTGCAGCAGGACTTTATGGCAGATGGTTTAAGAATAAATATGTCAGGGTTGCAGTGGGCGCCTGCCTGGTCATTGTTGTCACCTTTATTCTGAGAACAGATGAATATATGGGCGCTGGTGCGGAGCTTATTGAAAAAGCGGTGGAAAACGGACAGGCGGATACTTTCGCCTTTTTTTGGAAAATGGTGCTTACAGCACTGACTATGCGCGCAGGGTTCCGCGGGGGAGAGATCGTACCTTCTTTCTGCATTGGAGCTACCTTTGGCTGTGTGATGGGTAATCTTCTGGGAATTTCTCCGTCGATCTGTGCAGCCTGCGGAATGGCAGCAGTTTTCTGCGGTGTGACCAACTGTCCGATCACTTCGATCCTGATCGCTTTTGAAATGTTTGGATTTAAGGGAGTATCCTTCTATCTGATCGCAGTATCTATCAGCTATGCAGCATCGGGATATTATGGCCTTTACAAGGATCAGACCATTGTGTACTCCAAATATAAAGCAAAATATGTGAACCGACATACCAGATTCTGATATAGAACGAAATGTGAAGGGGTGTGTATACTGGCATAATATCTTATGGAATACCGCATGGACATGGCTGGAAAATATCTGGACATCTGCGGAAATCTGATGTAATATATTAAACGTTAGTATTTACAGAAAGGCAGATTTTAAGGTATGGAAGAGAAGATTCTTGATTTTATCATGGAGTATGCACAGGAGAATGAGGGAGTTCCGTTTCAGGTGATCGAGGAGAATTTTAATATCGTTATGGATGATAAGCTGAAAGATATCATCAGTGATGCGATCTGGGACAGGGATAATGTTTCCGATGTGATCATGGAAAGTGAGCGTTATGTGATCACCTGTTTTGAAGATTAATACAGGGCTATCTGTGACCGTTACGGTAATGGAATTAAGAAATCTGATATGAGGAGAATGCATATAGGGCATTCTCCTTTTTTCGTCAATTTGTCAAAAGAATCCAAAGGAATTGAAGTCCCCAAAAAAGAATGGTATCCTAAAGAAAAAAGTAGATGGGGTGGTTGAAATGAACAGCAAATATGAGATCAGCACAAAAGAAAACCGGGAATTCCTGAAAGCATCCTGTGAGGAGCTTTTGAATTTCGGACATCGGTTTCCTTCACCGAATGGAGGTTCCTATTATCTGGGGGACGACGGAACACCATGGAAGGACAGAAACCGGGAAACCTGGATCACCTGTCGCATGGCTCATGTATACAGTCTGGGTCTGATGCTTGGCCATGAGGGAAGCGGAGAGCTTGCGGATGCGGCATTGAAAGGTCTGAAGGGAGAGCTTCACGATGAAAAAAACGGTGGCTGGTATGCAGGTGTAACACCGGAAGGAGATATTGTGCCCAATAAACAGTGTTATGCCCATGCATTTGTGATCCTGGCTGCATCTTCCGCACTGACAGCCGGAAGGCCCGGGGCGAAAGAGCTCCTTGAAGAGGCATTGGCTGTTTATGACCGACATTTTTGGAATGAAGAGGAGGGGCTGGCCTGCGATACCTGGAATACGGAATTTACTGTGCTGGATGATTACCGGGGATTAAATGCCAATATGCATACGGTAGAGGCTTTTCTGGCAGCAGGAGATGTCACCGGAGATAAAAAATATCATATTCGTGCAGGCAGGATCATTGATCATGTGATCCAGTGGGCAGAAGATAACTCCTGGAGGATCCCGGAACATTTTACGAAGGAATGGGTGGCAGATCTTGACTGCAACCGTGACCGTCCGGATGATCCGTTCAAGCCATACGGCGCAACACCGGGACATGGAATCGAATGGGCAAGGCTGATCACACAGTGGACGCTTGCAAACTGTGGAGAAGAGAAAGAAAAACTGGAAATACATCTTCAGGCAGCAGAAAACCTTTATACAACAGCAATAAAAGATGGCTGGAACGCAGATGGTGCACCGGGAATTGTATACACGACAGATTGGAATGGCAAACCGGTGGTACATGACCGTATGCACTGGACTCTTGCGGAAGCGATCAATACCTCTGCAGTTCTTTATCAGGTGACCGGTAAGGAGAAATATGCGAAAGATTATGCTGCGTTTATGAAGTACCTGGATGAAATGGTCATGGATCACGAAAACGGCTCCTGGTTTCATCAGCTAGATGAGCAGAATCATCTGAAAGGAACCGTATGGCCCGGAAAATCTGATCTGTACCATGCACTGCAGTCTACACTGATCCCATATCATAAAGCAGATACGTCTATTGCACCGGCAGTGAAGAAAAAACTGGAGATCTGAACAAAATCGTTTTGCGATTTTTGTTCGTGAGCATGTAACGAAGCGGAGTGCGAATGTTCAATAAAAAAACTTCCTGTGTTTACAGAAAAATTTCTCAGGACAGATACTTGCAGAGATACAGGTATCCGGTCTTGAAGAAATACGAGAACACAGGAAGGTTTTTTGTTGAATAGTTATTACTCCGTAACCTCTTTCAGATCCGAAATATCCGGAGAAGCCATGAGAGAATAATTGGTGTAATAAACAACGAAACCGGGTTTCGCACCGGCAGGTTTTTTCACATGCTTTTTCTGGATATAATCGATCTCTACCTTGGGAGCAGAGTGTCCTTTGGAGTACCAGGCGGCCAGGCGGCCTGCTTCTTCGAAGGTACGGTCCGGAAGTTCACCGTCTTTGGTGCGGACGATCACATGGGAACCAGCCATTTTCTTTGCATGGAACCACCAGTCATTTCCGGTTGCGAACTTGAAAGTCAGCTCATCATTCTGGAAATTGTTTTTTCCCACATAGATATCAAAACCGTCACTGGATATGTAGTGGAGTGGTTTGGATTTCGGCTGGGCTTTCTGGCCTTTTTTGTTTGTGTAGTGACGTTTGATATAGCCGTACTCAGTGAGCTCTTCCTTGATCTGGGAAAGGTCACTTTCAGATCTGGCGATATCCAGAGCATTGGAGATAGATTCCAGATGAGAGATCTCACTTTCCGTATCTGTGATCTGTTCTGTGACGGCTTCCTCTGTACGCTTCAGCTTTCCGTATTTATCAAAATATTTCTTGGAATTCTGTGCCGGAGTCAGTGTCGGGTCAAGAGGAATAGTGATCTCCTCATTGGTGTAATAGTTCAGTGCCTTAAAGGATCTGCAGCCTTCCTCAAGCCCGTATCCGTAGGTGTTGATCAGTTCACCGTAGACCTTGAATTTATCTTTTTTTGCAGTATCATTCAGCTGCTTTTTCTGGATGTTGTATTTTTTTCGGTTACGTTCCAGAGCGGTCTGTACTACACGGCGAAGATCGGAGGATTTCTGGTGGATACGTGTCAGCAGACTTTTGGTAGCATAATAGGTCTCCAGCATAACAGAGACACTGTCAAAGATTTCGCTGCGGTATTCACTGCCAAACTGCTGATAAGGAAAGACACCGTATTCCACAGGTTCCTCTCCGCGGTAGACAATATTTGGGGTGAACTCTCTGTTCCGGATCTGTTCCATAAGGCGGAGAAAGGTATGATAAAGATGGGTGCAGGCTGCCTCATCCAGGGACTGCGATGCATCGCTTCCGTCAATGGATGCACGGTAGCAGATCTCCTCAGCCATTACCGGGCTCATACCTGTGAGTGAAGTGTAAAGCGCCTTGGAAATATTCACAGGCTTTTTACAGATGTGCTGTGTGAACTCCTCCTCGGAAACAGTCAGCGGATTTTCTTTATCCCTGGTATTGGGAATGAAATATTCTCTTCCGGGAAGAACCTCACGGACAGAGCTCATATGAGAAGAGACATGTTTGATGCTGTCCAGGATCATTCCCTTTTCGTCACAGAAGATGATGTTGCTGTGCTTGCCCATCAGTTCCATGATCAGACGCTTTCTGCAGGGATCCCCCAGCTCATTAAGATGCTCCAGCTCAAATTCCACCACGCGCTCCATTCCAGGCTGTTTCACATCAAGGATACGGGCGCTTCCGATGTGCTTTCTGAGAAGCATGCAGAAGTTCGGTGCAGTTAAAGGACTGATACGGTTCTTATCTGTAAAATAGATCAGAGGAAGGGATGCGCTTGCACTTAAGAGAAGACGTTTCTGTCCATTTGCGCCCTTTCCTGTGATCAAAAGTTCATCGTTTTCCGGTTGGGCGATCTTGTTGATACGTCCGCCTTTTAAATTATCATCGATCTCTGCCACGAGAGCAGAAACTGTAATTCCGTCAAATGCCATGATTTTACCTCCATTTCAACATCAATCATTATAACAGTAAAAAAAGAGTTTGACTAGGGTTTTGGAATGAACTATAATAAATCCGTATGCAATCAGTTACTGTATTTATCAGCAGCTGATAAACTTAAGAGGCAGTATTGGAGGATAACATGATAAAAAGTATGACCGGCTTTGGCAGGGCAGAAGCAGTTTCCAGAGAGCGTAAGGTTTCTGTTGAACTGAAATCCGTCAATCACAGATATCTGGATCTGAACATCAAAATGCCGAAAAGACTCAGCTATTTTGAGGGAGAGATCCGAAATGTGATGAAGACTTATATCCGCCGCGGCAAAGTCGATGTGTTCATCACCTATGAAGACTATACAATGGGCGGAATGGCTCTGAAATACAATGCAGAGCTGGCAAAGGAATATCTGGGCTATCTGAACCAGATGAGTGAGGAACTGGGGATCGAGAATGATATCCGTGTTTCCACACTTTCCAGATATCCGGATGTGTTTACAATGGAAGAGCAGGCTCCGGATGAGGAAGAGCTCTGGAATTTTCTGGAGGGTCCGCTTCATGAGGCCTGCCGGAAATTTGTGGAGACCCGCCAGCGTGAAGGTGCTAATCTGAAACAGGATCTTCTTGGGAAGCTGGACGGACTGGAAGCAAAGGTCGATGTAGTGGAAAAACGTTCTCCGGAAGTAGTGAAGGCTTATCGGGAGAAACTGGAAGCCAAGATGCACGAGCTACTTGAAGATAACCAGATTGATGATTCCAGAATCGCCGCAGAGGTGATACTTTTTTCAGATAAGATCTGCAATGATGAGGAGACGGTACGTCTTCGAAGCCACATCCACGGAATGAGAAAGATCCTGGACGAGAACGAGGGCGTGGGACGTAAGATGGATTTCATGGCACAGGAGATGAACCGTGAGGCGAACACTATCCTGTCTAAATCCAATGATCTTATTGTATCCAACGCGGCCATCGATCTGAAGACAGAGATCGAGAAGATCCGTGAGCAGATCCAGAATATCGAGTAACCGGGCAGGAAACAGGCTGTACACAGACAGAAAGGGAGAGCGTAAATGGCGAAACTTATTAATGTAGGCTTTGGAAATGTTGTCAATTCACGCAAGATCGTGGCTGTGGTAAGTCCGGATGCCGCTCCTGTAAAGCGCATGATACAGAGTGTCAAGGGGACCCGAACTCTGATCGATGCCACACAGGGAAGAAAAACAAAAGCAGTGATCGTTACTTCCGATGATTATCTTGTCCTTTCCGCTCTGCAGCCGGAAACTATTGCCAGGAGATTTTCGGAAGCGTATGGAGAGGAAATGAGGGAGGAAGGAAATGAGTAAGGGAATTTTAGTTGTTGTTTCGGGCTTTTCCGGTTCCGGAAAAGGTACTGTCATGAAACGGCTGATGGAAAAATATGACAATTATGCATTATCTGTTTCTGTTACTACCAGAAATCCAAGACCAGGTGAGAAGGACGGAGAGGCTTATTTCTTCCGCACAAAAGAAGAATTTGAACAGCTGATCCGGGAAGACGGACTGATCGAGTATGCACAGTATGTGGAGAATTATTATGGCACACCCCGCAGATATGTAGAGGAGCAACTTTCCGCAGGGAAAGATGTGATCCTTGAGATCGAGATCCAGGGTGCCATGAAGATCCGTGAGAAGTTTCCGGATACACTGCTGGTATTTGTATGTCCGCCGTCTATGGAGGAGCTTAAGAACCGCCTGGTAGGTCGCGGAACAGAGACTCTGGATGTGATCAACGGGCGTCTCAGAAGAGCGGTTGAAGAATCCAGAGGAATGGATAAATATGATTATCTCCTGATCAATGATGATCTGGAGGAATGTGTTGATACACTTCATGAGACCATCCGGTGTGAGCGCATGCGTACATCCAGGAATCATGATTTTGTATCCAGGATCCAGAAAGAAGCGGAAGCTTTTTTATAAATACCAATTAACAAGTTAAATACGGCCCTGCCGTTACAGAAGGGAGAAAAGATATGATACATCCATCTTATTCAGAATTAATTGAGGCTATCAACACAAACAACGAGGACGACGATGAGGCTCTCGTGCTGAACAGCCGTTATTCTCTTGTACTTGCAGCTAGCAAACGTGCCCGCCAGCTGATCGCAGGAGCAGAGCCGCTTGTACCGGGTGCAGCAGGAAAGAAACCGCTTTCTGTTGCCATTGATGAGCTCTACAAGGGTAAGGTAAAGATCCTTCCCGGACAGGAAGAAGAGGAAGAACTGGAGGCTCTTGAAGCTGAGAAGGAGGCTCTTGAGGCAGCAGAGGGCGAGACCGCAGAAGGTACTGAGACTGCAGAAGCAGCTCAGACGGAAGCGGAGTAATTTTATGAAAATATTATTCATCTCTCTTGGCTGTGACAAGAACCTGGCGGATTCCGAAGAAATGCTGGGACTTCTTACAGCCGGAGGTCATGAGATCACAGACGATGAGACGCAGGCAGATGCAATCGTGATCAATACCTGCTGTTTTATCAAGGATGCCAAGGAAGAGAGTGTGGAAACCATTCTTGAAATGGCAGAGTACAAAAAAACAGGAAGCTGCCATGCACTGATCGTTACCGGCTGTATGGCACAGCGATACCAGAAAGAGATCATTGAGGAGGTTCCGGAGGTTGATGCTGTTCTTGGAACTACATCCTACGGCGACATCGTAAAGGCTCTGGAAGAAGCAGTAGCCGGAAATCATTTCGAAGAATTCCGTGATATTGATTATCTGCCGGATACAGGAAGCAAACGTGTCCTTACAACAGGTGGACATTTCGGCTATCTGAAGATCGCGGAAGGCTGCGACAAGCACTGTACCTACTGCATCATCCCGAAGCTCAGAGGTAAATTTCGAAGCGTTCCTATGGAGCGCCTCATTGCCCAGGCAGAGGATATGGCTGAACAGGGAGTGAAAGAACTGATCCTGGTAGCACAGGAGACCACCGTTTACGGAAGAGATCTTTATGGCAAAAAATCTCTTCACATTCTTTTAAAGAAGCTCTGTGAGATCAGAGGTATCCGTTGGATCCGCATCCTTTACTGTTATCCGGAGGAAATTTACGATGAACTGATCGAAACCATTCGTGATGAGAAGAAGATATGTCATTATCTGGATATTCCGATCCAGCACGCATCGGACCGTATTCTTAAGAGAATGGGTCGACGTACTTCCAAACAGGAACTGATCGATATTGTCGGAAAGCTCCGCAGGGAGATTCCGGATATCGTACTGCGTACAACTCTGATCACCGGATTCCCGGGTGAGACGGAGGAAGACCATGAAGAACTGAAGGAGTTCGTAGATGAGATGGAATTTGATCGCCTTGGTGTCTTCACTTACTCTCCGGAGGAAAATACCCCGGCAGCAGAGATGGCAGACCAGGTTCCGGAAGAAGTGAAGGAAGAACGCAGAGACGAGCTGATGGAACTTCAGCAGGAAATCTCTTACGACAGAGGTCAGGATCGTATCGGACAGGAACTTCTTGTTATGATCGAGGGAAAAGTTGCAGATGAAAGTGCCTATATCGGACGTACCTATGGGGATGCACCGAAGGTTGACGGATATATTTTCGTTCAGACAGGCGAACTGCTTATGACAGGTGATTTTGCAAAGGTACGTGTGACAGGTGCGCTTGAGTATGATTTGATAGGAGTGCTGAGCGATGAATACACCGAATAAACTTACAGTTGCAAGAATGATACTTGTACCATTTCTTGTAGTTTTCTTACTGACAGGATGGGGAGGAGAAGCAAACCGCTGGATCTGTCTTGCGATTTTTGTCGCAGCAAGTGTGACAGATTGGTTTGACGGTCATCTTGCCAGAAAATATAACCTGATAACCAATTTTGGAAAATTTATGGACCCGCTGGCTGACAAGCTTCTGGTATGCTCTGCCATGATCTGTATGATCGAGGTTGACAAGCTTCCGGCATGGGTTGTGATCATTATCATCGGACGGGAATTTATCATCAGTGGTTTCCGTCTGATCGCAGCTGAGAACGGAATTGTCATTGCCGCAAACTACTGGGGAAAATTTAAAACCGTTTCCCAGATGATCATGATCATACTTCTGATGCTGGATTTCGGAGGTGTTTTTGCAGTGCTGACACAGATATTTATCTGGCTGTCTGTTGCACTGACCATTATCTCCCTGCTGACTTATATCATGCAGAACAGAAAGGTCCTTTCCATGCAGGAGTAGGGATCAAAGTATACGAAAGGAGTTTCTTTTCATGATCACAGAACTGATATCCGTAGGAACCGAGATCCTTCTTGGAAATATCGTAAATACCAACAGTGCCTATCTTTCTGAAAAATGCGCCCTGCTTGGGTTAAGTGTTTACTATCAGGATGTAGTAGGTGATAATGAAGGCCGTATGCGTGACGTGATCCGTACCGCACTGGACCGTTCTGATGTTGTGATCCTCACCGGAGGCCTTGGACCAACAGAGGATGATATCACCAAGGAAGTAACTGCGGATCTGATGGGAATGCCGCTTAAGGAAGATTTCCACTCAAGGAAACTGATCGATAAATATCTGAAGGAATATGAGAAAAACAATCCTCAAAGACGTATTACGAAGAACAACTATAAACAGGCCATGGTCCCTGAGGGAGCCATTGTTCTTGACAATCATAACGGAACTGCTCCGGGACTGATCCTTGAGAAAAAAGGAAAAACCGCGATTCTTCTTCCGGGCCCTCCCAATGAACTGAAGCCCATGTTCGAGGAGTACGTTGTCCCGTATCTGCAGAAAAACCAGCCGGAGATCATTGTGTCCCAGATGGTAAAGATCAGCGGGATCGGTGAGAGTCAGGTAGCAGAGGAGATCCAGGATCTGATTGAAAGTCAGACTAATCCTACCATTGCACCTTATGCCAAAACCGGTGAAGTGCATCTTCGTGTGACAGCAAGCGCAGAGAATGAAAAGGTCTGTAGAAAGCTGATCAAACCGGTTGTCAAGGAGTTGAAGAAGCGTTTTGGAAAGAATGTTTTTGCTACAGATGAGAGTAAGACACTTGAGGAAGCAGTGATCGATCTTCTGAAAGAAAAAGATCTGAAGCTATCCCTGGCGGAATCGCTCACCGGCGGTATGATCGCCCAGCGTATTGTCAATGTATCCGGTGCGTCGGAGGTGTTTGGCTATGGCTTTGTGACTTACAGTAACAAGGCCAAGCATAAATGTCTGGGAGTGAAGAAGCGTACTCTGAAGGAGCAGGGGGCAGTTTCCGCCAAATGTGCCAGAGAAATGGCAAAGGGTGCCTGCAAAGCATCCGGAGCAGATATCAGTATTTCCGTGACGGGTCTGGCAGGACCGGGAGGCGGAACAAAGGAAACTCCGGTTGGTACTGTATTTATGGGCTGCTGCTATAAGGGCAAGGCCATTGCCAAAGAATTCCATTTCACAGGAAACCGCACGCGGATCCGCGAGCAGACTACAGCGCATGCGCTGGCGATGTTACGTGACTGTATCATTATGAGCAGATAGCGTGTCTTGATCATCTGTCTGGCGTTACAGATCGACCATAATATTTTTTATATAACAGGACTGATTTTTAAACAGATGAAACTTTTGAATTCAAGTATCTGTATCAAAAATCAGTCCTGTTTTATTTTTGTTTCCTGATAATAAGCCCCGGTATGGGCGATGAAAGAATATAAACGATCATATTTACAAGGATAATACTATCATAAGTGCTAGTGTTTTTATAAGGGATTTCCTCTAAAATGTGATTAAAGCAATATATGACGTAAATATACGTTTTACCGGAAAGGGGGAAATCAGAATGAAAAAGAAAAAAAATCTGTTGTGTTTTGTGTTGCTGATCAGCCTTATTTTTACGATGGCATTTGGAAGTGTGACGGTCAGCGCCGCACCAAAACTGAACAGAACAAAAGTAACTCTTTTAAAAGGTGAGAAGACAACACTTAAGGTTACTGGGACCAAGCAGAAGGTTGCCTGGAGATCTTCCAAAAAGAGCGTTGCGACCGTAAACAGCAAAGGCCAGGTGGTTGCAAAAAATAAAGGTTCCGCAACGATCTATGCAAAGGTAAGCAAAAAAACATATAAATGTGTTGTAAAGGTAGAAACACCGAAGCTCAGCAGGACATCGCTGACATTAACAGAAAAGAAATCCAGTGCCATTAAATTGACAGGAACAACTGTGAAGGTGAAATATTCTTCTTCCAATCCGAAGATCGCACGTGTGGATTCCAAAGGAAAGATCACCGCAGTGAAAAAAGGAACAGCAGTGATCACAGCGAAGGCAAATACAAAGAAATTCAACTGTAAGGTTACAGTAAAAGCAGCGCAGAAACCGAAGCCGACACCTACACCGGTGCCGAAACCATCTTTAAGTGCCACCACCTTAAATATGAATAAAGGTGATGTGAGACAGCTTCAGGTAAAGAATTATAAAGAGATTCTTGTATGGACCAGTGATGATACATCTGTTGCAACTGTAGACAGTAAAGGCAAAGTAACGGCAGTGAATGTGGGAACAACAAAGATTCAGGTCCGGGATAAGAGTACCTGGCGAGGCAGCTGTACTGTCCACGTGACACAGACAGTAAAGAAACAGGTGGAGCCGGTTCTTACAAAAGGAACTAAATCTGCAAAAAAAGAGATCACCAATGATAAAGGACAGAAGGAAGTTATTAATGTAACGATAAATACCTATACTTACACCTTTACCACGATCCCGACCAATGCAGAGGAACTGAAACAGTATGATATCACAACGGCAGACGGACGCTATAAGACCATGGCTCTTCTGATTCTTGCATATCGTACCTGGACACCGACCAATCCGACGGACTGCGAGGAGATGATTTCTTATCTCAATAATAAAGAGATGACTCAGTATTACAAAAACTTTTTGAGGGATCGTATGAAAGCGGATAACGGATATAAATATCTTGGCAATTCTTACCTGAATGGAGCAACTCCGGCCAACAATTATACTCCGTCTAAACCGATTTCCATTACGTTAAGACAGGACACACTTCCTGGTAAGGGAAATTCCATCAGTGAAGATATCCCGTATTTTGAACCGACTCAGACCACTCCTGCGATCTACAGATCATTTACTGATTTTGCAGGCAGCGACAGTTCCAGATGGATCTGTACATATAAGCACTCCAAAACCGGAAAATGGTATATCTGGGATCAGTCCTGGCATGATCTTCTTACCAGGATCAAACAGCCGGCAGGAAACTATGAATATTGATCGAATGTGAATGTACCGCTATTCAATCCCATTCTAAAAAAGGAACCGACAGCGTAAAAACTGTCGGTTCCTTTTTGGCATACATAATAGAATATCTCATCGGTGCAGCGCAAACTTTTCAATGGCGCGTGCTACACCGTCTTCGTCATTGGAAGCAGTAATATAATCGGCTGCTTTTTTTACCTGGGGCTGTGCATTGGCCATGGCTACGCCAAAACCGACTTCCCGGAGAAGATGGACATCGTTGTCACCGTCTCCGCATGCCATAATGGATTCTCTTGGGATTCCCAGCATTTCGCCAAGAGCAACAAGAGCGGTTCCTTTGTTGACACCGGCGGCGTTGATCTCAATATTGTAGCTTAAGGAGCCTACAAGCTCCAGCTCCTTAAGTTCACTTAATTCCTTCCAGGCGGCGGCACGTTCCTCCATGTCTGCAAAAAGCGCCTGGACTTTATCCATGCTTCTGTTTTCTTTTGTAATGACATCCTGGATGTCTGGAACCGCGATACGGGTAGTACGGACATAATTCCACATATTAGGGTCGTGATGGTATTTTCCTACATTATCAAGCTTGGCAGCGTCTGCATATCCCTGACCGTCAAAATAGATCTCACTTAAAGTATCATATTTTTCAAAGATACGGAGAGCTTTTTTTGCACTTTCCATGGGAAGAAGCTGCTCGATAAGAAGTTTATTATGTTCTGTATCAAGGACTCTGGCTCCGTTGGAGGTGAGAGCATAGTGAATTCCCGGAAAATTTCTCAGTTCCGCGGGAATGCCGGTATATGGCCGGCCGGTAGCCATCAGAACAAGGATACCTGCATCAATAGCTTCCCTGAGAACGCGCCTGGTATTTTCTGTGAGTTCTTTTTTTGTATTCAGAAGAGTTCCGTCCAGATCAAGACCGATCATTTTTATCTGCTGCATATTTAAGATTTCCTTTCCCGGTTAAGGTCACATATACAGAAAAACCGTCCCGAAAAAACATTTTCCGGGACGGTACCTATCTGTTTATCAGATATCAAGAAGATCACTGTAAACTTTCAGTGCTCCGTCTGTATCATGAGCGAGAACACGTTTTGCAAGAACCTTACCAAGCTGTACACCCTCCTGGTCAAAGCTGTTCAGGTTCCATACAAAGCCCTGGAACATGATCTTGTTCTCAAAGTGTGCAAGAAGCGCACCCAGAGACTTCGGTGTAAGTTCCTCACCAATAATGATACTGGAAGGACGTCCGCCCTTGAAGTTTTTGTTCAGGTTCTCATCTTCTTTTCCACATGCAAAAGCAACGATCTGTGCTGCAACGTTTGCACAGAGCTTCTGCTGGCTTGTGCTGTTCTCGATATCAACATCAACACCAAGCTGGCTCTTCTTAAAGCCGATGAACTGAAGCGGAACAATATTAGTTCCCTGATGCAGAAGCTGGTAGAAGGAGTGCTGTCCGTTGGTTCCTGGCTCACCAAAGATCACCGGTCCGGTCACATAATCCACCGGCTCACCAAAGCGGTTTACAGATTTACCGTTAGACTCCATATCACACTGCTGAAGATGAGCAGGGAAGCGGCTTAATGCCTGTGAGTATGGTAAAACTGCAGTAGAAGGATATCCCTGTACATTTCTCTCATAAACGCCGATCAGGGCATCCAGCATATCCGGGTTCTCAAGAATGTTCTTATTTGTTGCAAGCTTATCCTCCTCGGCAGCTCCGTCAAGGATGGCTGCGAATACTTCCGGTCCGAATGCAAGGGAAAGGATCGCTCCGCCTACGCCGGAAACGGAAGAGTAACGTCCGCCGATATAATCATCCATAAAGATTGCGGTAAGGTAGTCATCGCTCTTTGCCAGAGGAGAAGTCTCACTGGTTACTGCAAGCATATGCTTGGACGGGTTTAAGCCGGCTTTTGTGAGAGCGTCTTTTACGAATGCCTCGTTAGTCAGAGTCTCAAGGGTTGTACCGGATTTGGATACAACAATGAAAAGAGAATGAGCAAGATCTACAGATGCAAGAACAGCAGCTGCATCATCCGGGTCAACGTTGCTGATGAATTTTGCTTCCATCTTGAAGGTGTTGTTTGCCTTTGCCCAGTTCTCAAGTGCGATATATAATGCACGCGGTCCCAGGTCACTTCCGCCGATACCGATCTGTACAACCGTAGTGAATTTCTCACCGGCTTCATTTGTGATCTCGCCTGCATGTACTTTGTTTGCAAAATCTGCAGCTTTCTTCTGCTGAGCTACATAGAATTCTCGCTTGTCCACACCGTCAACAACAACAGGCTCGCCAAGCTGTGTACGTGCAAGATGATGAAGGACCATACGTTTCTCGCCTGTGTTGATCACTGCGCCGTTATATAATTCCTGGAATTTTTCGATCAGTTCTGCCTCATCAGCCAGTTTGGAAAGTGCGTCAAGAACGGTCTCGTCCACTTCCTTAGCTGCGTAATTGTAAGCCAAACCTGCTGCCATCGGTACGCTGTACTTCTTTACACGTTCTGCACCCTGCTCGCCGGACATTGCTTCTGCAATGTTCACGTGATCTTTCAGACTGTTAAGTTTGCTGTAAGAAGCAAGAGTGTCCAGATTTTTCCATGTTGCCATAATCATATTCCTCCTTTAATGACTGTGATCAGAGATATCAACATAAATCCTTCGGATATCTTTTTCACAATTGTCTACAGCCAATTATACTGAAAAAAGCTCTGGATTTCAACGGAAGGAACGATTTAATTGGTGAAAATCTTGTTAAATAAGGTAAAAAATATCAGAGATAACAGGATCGTGACGGAAATATGAAGAAGTTTCCGTCAGCAGCAGGACAGGAATGGGGAAATATGATATGATAGAAAACAGATCACCCGGAGAAAAAAGCCGGGAAAATAATAAGTGATGAAGGGAATTGTTTTATGGAGGAAATGAAGAAAAAAGGAAATGTGATCGCACTGATGCCTATCGGTGTTTTTCTGGTCCTGTATCTGGGACTGGGGATTTTGTTTGAGTATGTGATGAAGATCCCTATGGGATTTTATAATGTACCGATCGTTGTGGCTTTTCTGTCTGCGATCCTGGTGGCATGTGTTCAGAACAGAACGATCAGCTTTGACAGAAAGCTGGAGCTTATGGCAAAAGGAGTAGGAGATAAAAATATCATCACCATGCTTCTGATCTTTCTGACCGCAGGCTCTTTTGTGGGTGTTGTGGGGCGCAGCAGTGCAGAAAGTGTGGCCTACTGTATGCTTTCTCTGATACCGGCACGTTTTTCTGTTGCGGTATTGTTTGTAGTTGCCTGCTTCGTATCTGTGGCTATGGGAACTTCCGTTGGGACAATCACGCTTCTTACCCCTATTGCGGTAGCGGTTTCCAAAGCTTCCGGTTTTGATATGGCATTTTGTGTGGCATCGGTGATGGGAGGAGCCATGTTTGGTGACAACCTTTCTTTTATTTCTGATACCACGATCGCAGCCTGCAACGGTCAGGGCTGTCAGATGAAAGATAAATTCCGGGAAAATTTCTGGATCGCATTTCCGGCAGCTGTTGTTACACTGCTCCTGATCCTTATTCTGTCTTTTCAGACAGAGATTCAGGGAAGAGTGGTACAGGATTATCATCTTGTGCAGATCCTTCCGTATGTTCTGGTGCTGATCGGCGGGATTATCGGCATCAATGTATTTGTGGTACTTCTGATCGGAATTGTCTCCGGAGCATTTATTATGCTTCTTGGAGGACATATCACGCCAGTGGAGCTTCTGACAAATATTGGCTCCGGTGTTTCCGGGATGTTTGAGACCTGTATGGTGGCTATCCTTGTAGCAGCCATGTGTGCGCTGATCCGGGAGCATGGAGGCTTTGAAGCACTGCTTTCCGGAATACAGAGAGTTTTTAAAGGGAAAAAAGGCGGACTTCTTGGTATGGGACTTCTGGTTGGAACTATGGATATCGCAACAGCCAATAATACGGTGGCCATTGTTATGGCCAACCCCATTGCAAAGGAAATGGCGCTGGAATATAAGATCACTTCCAGAAAGACAGCTTCTATCCTGGATACATTTTCCTGTATTTTCCAGGGGGTGATTCCATATGGAGCCCAGATGCTGGTTGCCATTTCTGCGGCAAAGGAACTGGGATTTGAGCTTTCTGCTTTTCAGATCATGCCGAAACTGTTTTACCCCATGCTTCTGCTTGTGAGTTCTCTGATCGCGATCTTTGGTATAAAAGGCGGGGATGATAAATGAATCAGGAAGAGATGATCCGGGATGTCCGGAAAAGACTGTTTGAAATGCAGGATACAGGATATCGGGATTTTCATGCAAGGCTGGTTCCGACTGTGGAGAAAGAAAAGATCATCGGTATCCGGACACCGATACTCCGGAAATTTGCAAAAGAATTTGGAAAAACAGAAAGATCCGAAATGTTCCTGAAGGTTCTTCCTCATCAGTATTATGAGGAAAATAATCTCCATGGCCTGCTGATCGAGCAGATCAGAGATTATGATAAATGTCTGGGAGAACTGGAGCGTTTTCTTCCGCATATTGATAACTGGGCGACCTGTGATCTGCTGGCGCTCCATATGATGAAAAAACACCGTGATATATTTATCCGGGAGATTTATCGCTGGATGGAGTCGGATAAGCCGTATATCATCCGGTTCGGGATCAGTATGCTGATGCGCCATTATCTGGACGAAGGATTTAAACCGGAATATCCGGAGAAAGTGGCAGCGATCCGCTCGGAAGAATATTATGTAAATATGATGCGAGCTTGGTATTTTGCTACAGCGCTGGCAAAACAGTATGAGAAGATCCTTCCATTCCTGGAAGAGCAGAGAATGGATATCTGGACTCATAACAAGACGATCCAGAAATCCATTGAAAGCTATCGGATCACACAAGAGCAGAAGGATCATCTCAGGACACTGCGGATAAAGAAATAAACAGCAGGTAAGGGTTAAAATATGAAGGCAATATCGATCTATGCACTTACAAGAAATCAGAATATGGAATGTGTCCAGAAGCTGGAACGTCAGCTTTCCGGCAGAGATTTTTTTCTCAGGATCAAAGAGTGGGAACTGGAAAGTATGAAAGCACTGGTGAAACAGCTGGAACTACATATGGAGGAAGTGTATAAGCTGCGCTTTTTTTATTCGTTTCAGATCCCGAAGCTTGGAAAGGAGTTCGATCTTCTTCAGATCAAAGATGACCAGATCGTGAATATTGAACTGAAAAGCGGCATTGTGTCGGACGAGGCTATCCGGAGACAGCTGATCCAGAACCGGTATTATCTGTCTGTTTTTGGAAAACCGATCCTGTCGTATACCTATATCAGCAGTGAAGATCATCTGGTGAGACTGACCAATCATGATCACATTGTGGAGGGGGACTGGAAACAGCTATGTATTGCATTGGGGAAAGAAAGCCCGGACTATGAGGGAGATATCGAGAATCTGTTTCAGGCAGAGCTTTATCTGATCTCTCCGCTGACAGAACCGGAGCGTTTTCTCAAAAAAGAGTATTTCCTTACTTCCCAGCAGAGAGATATTGAACGGCAGATTCTGAAGAGAATACGTGGAGAAAGAGGAGGATATTTCTGGTTCAGCGGACTTCCAGGAACCGGAAAAACATTGTTGCTTTATGATATTGCGATGAAGTTGTCCGTGCGCCAGAGAGTCTGTATCATTCACTGTGGAGAGGCGGGAAAAGAATGGAAGATTCTTCATGAACGTCTGCGGCGGATAGATTTTCTGGCAGATACTCAGCTGGACGGAACGACGGATCTTGGCTGTTACAGCAGCATTCTGGTAGATGAAGCACATCTTCTGTCCCTGGAAAAATTATCGGTTCTGCTTACATGGAGTGAGCACAGGCCGGTGATCTTTTCCAGCGATTCCGAGGATGTGATCTCACCGGAAGAGATGGATCGTAGCATTGTGGAAAGCCTGGGAAATCTGCCGGAGATCCAGAAATTCCATCTGACAAACCGGATCCGTACCAATGCGGAACTTTCCTCTTTTATCCAGAACATGTTACATCTGCCGGAAAAAAGAAGCTCCAGATGGTATCCGCATATTGTGGTGATGTATGCCAACAATGACAGTGAGGCGGAAAATTTTCTGAATGATTTTGCGGGACAGGGATATCAGCAGCGGATGCCAGAGGGTTCTGGACAGCTTGGTATCCAGGCAGTGAGAGATGCGGAGAAGATCGTTGTATTGCTGGATGAACAGTATTATTACGACGAAAAAGGATATTTAAGATCCAGGTGCTCCGCGGAAAAATATTCCAGTGTACGAAAACTTTTTCATCTTTTGAATCAGGCGAAAGAGAGCCTGGCTCTGGTGGTGAGAGAGAATATGGCGGTATATGAAGTGATGATGGAGATTTTGCAGATGCACAGAAACAGATAAAAACAAAAGATTAAAGACAATGGAGAGGAAGACAGAGAGATGGAAGTTTTGGAGATTGTTTTGCCTGTACTGGCGATGATCATTCTTGGAATCCTGTGCAGAAAATGGAAACTTTTAGATCAGAGTGGTGTCAATAACATGAAAACACTGGTAACAAATATTATGCTTCCTGTGGCAATTTTTCATGCACTGGCAACAGCAGAGTACAGTGGAAAGATCGGAATTCTGGTTCTGATCATGTTTGTGATGCTCTTGATTTCATTTGGGGCAGGATTCTGGATGAAAAGATTTATGGACGAGCCATATAAGAAATATCTTCCGTTTCTGGTCTGTATCTATGAAGGTGGAATGATGGCTTACCCGTTGTATACAAGTCTTTGTGGCAGCGAAAATCTTTCACAGATTGCAGTGCTGGATATTGCGGGACTTCTTTTTGGATTCAGTGTGTATATGGGAATGCTGGGACAGACGGAAAACGGGGAAAAGATCAATGTAAAAAGCCTGTTTTACAGTGCATTGCGAACCCCTGCTTTTATAGGAACGGTTCTTGGAATTATTGTGGGACTGACACGAATGATCACCCGGCTTCTGGACAGTCCTTTTGGCAATTGTTATCTCAGTGTGGAGAATATTCTGACAACGGCCATTACGCCGATTATTCTTATTGTAGTTGGGTACAGTATGGAACTTGCGCCGGAACTTATCAGCCCCTGTCTCAAAACCATATTGCTGAGAGTCCTTTTGCAGGCAGTGATGATTGCGGGAGTTCTCATGGCAGTAAAATATTTGGTAGGAGGTTCCAGGCTTCTGAACCTGGCGGTTATTACATATATGTCCTCGCCTGCTACATTCAGTATGCAGACTTTTCTGAGAAAGAAAGAGAGCAGTGCTTATGCATCCACAACAAATTCTCTGTATTGTGTGGTCTCAATCCTGGTTTATATCACACTGGCAGTGGCAGGATGATGGAACTGAAAGAAGGGATCAAATGACGACAACGACATTATGTTATATAGAAAACGATGATAAATTCCTGATGCTTCACAGAGTAAAAAAACAGGATGATATGAATGAGGGCAAATGGATCGGCGTTGGCGGGCATGTGGAAAGTCAGGAAACTCCGGAAGAATGCCTTGTTCGTGAGGTGAAAGAGGAAACAGGGCTGACACTTACCTCCTATAAGTTCCGTGGCCTGGTGACATTTATAAACAGTGAATGCGAATCAGAACTTATGTGTGTGTTCACGGCCGATGAATATGCAGGAGAACTGATTGAATGTGATGAGGGAGAACTTTGCTGGGTTGACAAAGCCATGGTGCCGAATCTTCCGGCATGGGAGGGGGATCAGGTATTTCTTGATCTGCTCCTTTCAGGAGAAAAACGCTTTTTTTCTGTAAAATTGCAGTATGAAGGTGACAGACTTGTAGAGAAGAAAATTCATTTGTATTAATAGTAGATTGTTTCATAGCTGGAGGGGAAATCATGTTTAATAAAATGATTGCACAGCAAACCGCAAAAAAAGAAAAACTTCTTGATAATTTTCTGAAAAAATATGAAGCGGAATATCCGTTTCCGGAAGATGTGGAACTCATTTGTGACATTGACTATATGGGAGATGGAAAGCCCTGTCATTTCATGGATATTTACCGTCCCCGAAAAATTATGAAGGAAAACTTCCAGTCATGTTTAACCTGCACGGAGGCGGTTTTCTCCTTGGGAAAAAAGAAGAGGGCCATTTGTTCTGTGCAGAAATGAGTCAGAGAGTTTTTTTGGTGTTCTCATTTGAATATCCGCTTGCACCGGAAGCGTTGTTTCCGCAGATTCTTAAGGATCTGATGACAGGAATGGGAAATGCAAAGAGATATTTTGAAACCTATGATGGTGACGGAGAACATATTTATATGACAGGAACCAGTGCGGGGGCGAGCCTGTGCGTATATCTGGCCGCTATGTTAAAAAGTCCTGAATTGGCAAAGGCTTTTCAGGTTGTTCCAAATGATCTGAAAATTCAGGCGCTGGGTCTGGCAAGTGGAATGTATTCAAAGAAATTATCCGAAACCTGCCACCGTCATTTCTGGTCACAGCTTATGGAGATACTCTTCGAAATTACAGCAGACAGTATGCAAAAGCGATAAAAAAAGCCGGTGTGATCTGTCATCTTGAAGATTATGAGGTGGACAAAAAACTTCCGCATGCTTTTAGTACAACTTTTCCTGAAATGGAGGAAAGTAAACGTGCAAATACGCAGATGGTGGAATTTCTTTTTAAATACTGATGAAATGCCAGGAAACCTTACTGGAGTCCGGATCCGGATTATTCTCCCTGCACAAGGATGCAATCGCTATATACAGTTAAGAACACAATTTTCTTGAAATCCTAACCATAGATGATTATAATAGGGAGAAGGTATGTCAATTTTGTGCTATTAGTGATATTTGGCATTGCATTGTATTTTAATATACAAAATGCCATTTTTCTTTACGATAAGTTCGCGAAAATCCGCAGGATATTAACTGTTTGAGGGTAATGATAACCGTTGTTGGCAAGTTGAAAAAATGTCCATTTTTGACCAAACGGGGTTTTGGGCACCATTTTATAGCAACTTTTTACACAAGAATTGGCTTACAAATATAAACATTTTTGATGTTTCACTGAATTTTATATCTTTAAATTCTTTGTGAAATATTACTAATTTTAGAAAGGAATAGAATGAGAAAATTAGCATTAAGTGATGAAATTTTGCTCAAAGTTGACAAAGCTGCCCGCTATATCGGCGGCGAAGTCAACTCCGTAATGAAAGATAAAAATGCGGTAGATATCCGTTTCGCAATGTGCTTCCCGGATGTCTACGAGATCGGAATGTCAAACCTCGGCATGATGATCCTCTATAACATGTTCAACCAACGTGAGGACGTATGGTGTGAGCGGCTCTTTTCCCCATGGCCGGATCTGGATAAGGTGATGAGGGAGAAGAAGATTCCGTTGTTTGCACTGGAATCCCAGGAGCCCATCCGGGATTTTGATTTTCTCGGAATTACGATCGGGTACGAGATGTGCTACACCAATATCCTTCAGGTACTGGATCTCAGTGGTATCCCGCTGAAAAGCGCAGACCGTGGTGAGGATTTCCCTATTGTGATCGGTGGCGGTGCCTGTGCGTATAATCCGGAGCCGCTGGCACCTTTTTTTGATATGTTTTATATCGGAGAAGGGGAAACGGTTTATGATGCACTTTTTGATGCATACAAGGCCAATAAAAAGGCTGGCGGTAGCAGGAGAGATTTCCTTCTGGCAGCAGCTAAGATTCCTGGAATTTATGTTCCGTCTCTCTATGAAGTTACCTATAAAGAAGACGGCACGATCGCATCCTTTGCGCCAACAGAGGCTGGCGTTCCGGAAAAAGTCCAGAAACAGCTGATTATAGATATGGAGAAGGAATACCGTGCAGTGGAAGCACCGGTTGTTCCACATATTAAAGCTACACAGGATCGTGTAACTCTGGAAATCCAGCGAGGATGTATCCGTGGATGTCGTTTCTGCCAGGCAGGAATGATCTACCGTCCGACCCGTGAACGTGATGTGGAGACTTTGAAGGAATCGGCGCGTATCATGCTGAAAAATACAGGACACGAAGAGATTTCCCTTAGTTCCTTAAGCTCCAGTGACTATTCCCAGCTGAAAGAACTGGTGAATTTCCTGATCGAGGAATTCCACGGAAAAGCAATCAACATTTCCCTGCCGTCTCTTCGAATTGATGCTTTTGCGCTGGATGTTATGAGCAAAGTGCAGGATGTAAAGAAAAGCAGCCTGACTTTTGCTCCGGAGGCCGGTTCTCAGCGACTTCGTGACGTTATCAACAAAGGTCTGACAGAGGAAGTGATCCTCCATGGTGCGGGCGAAGCATTCAAGGGTGGCTGGAATCAGGTGAAGCTTTACTTTATGCTCGGTCTTCCCACAGAAACAGAAGACGATATGAAGGGAATTGCTCATCTGGCACAGAAGATCGCAGAGACCTATTATGAGGTAGTTCCGAAAGAACAGCGTAAAGGTAAGGTACAGATCAACGTCAGCACATCTTTCTTTGTGCCGAAGCCGTTTACCCCATTTCAGTGGGCACCAATGTATACAGAGCAGGATTTTGTGGAAAAAGCCAAGGTGGTTAAAAATGAAGTCCGCGCCCAGCTGAATCAGAGAAGTATCCGTTATAATTGGCATGAACCGGATGTAACAGCTCTGGAAGGATTTCTCGCACGCGGGGACAGACGATGCGCGGATGTGATCCTGAAGGCTTATGAAAAAGGTGCCCTTTACGATGCCTGGACAGAAAATTTTGATTATGATATCTGGAAGGAAGCTATGGCTGAATGCGGAGTGGATATGACATTCTACACACTTCGTGAAAGAAGCCTGGATGAGATCCTTCCATGGGATTTCATTGATACCGGTGTCAGCCGTAAATTCCTGGAGCGTGAGTGGCAGCGTGCAAAAGATGGTGTTGTGACAGAAAACTGCCGTCAGAAATGTTCCGCATGTGGAGCTATGAAATTTAAAGGAGGTGTCTGCCTTGAAGGTAAGAATTAAATTCAGCAAAGAGGGTCCTGTGAAATTTGTGGGACATCT
>ERZ894191.331-NODE-331-length-41574-cov-19.704232_pt1 | contig 41574 bp, 31 predicted proteins | sample MGYA00380282_ERZ894191 | MGnify/ENA primary metagenome ERZ894191 (study PRJEB32331, sample SAMN06328485) | human gut metagenome | biome: human gut microbiome; feature: stool | host: Homo sapiens | collected 2013-02-21 ...
GGCCAGCCCGTGGGAGGCCAGGGCGCCGCTGACCGGTGGACGGCACCGAGCCGTCGGATGACTTGAAGAAGGGGGAGGCCTCGCGGCCTCCCCCTTTCTTGCGTTTACGGGCAATATGTCTCACATAGTAGCTGTGTTTTATAACCCTCGTTTGTCGCATCTTCTGTGAACGGGCTACAATAACTTAGTCTGTGCGATATGGAGGTGAACATGGCTGAAGCTGGTATCGGCGTTGATATCGTCGAGATTTCCCGCATGAAATCAATTCTTGAAAAGACGCCGTCGTTTGCTCGGCGTGTGTTTACCGAAGAAGAGCGTGCGTATTGCGATGCATCATCGCGTCCCGCTGCTCACTATGCGAGCCGCTTTGCTTCGCGCGAGGCGGTGCTTAAAGCTCTCGGCACGGGTTTTAGTCAAGGCGTGGGTCGCAAGGATGTTTCGGTGACGCGTGATAAACTCGGCAAACCGAGGGCGCTGCTTTCGGGCCGTGCTCTCGAGATCGCTCAAGAACTGGGTGTTGTTGAGGTCGCTCTTTCCATTACGATTACGGGAGACTTGGCCGTTGCGAATGCCATCGCGATTACCGAAGATGCTCGGCCTAAGCCAAAAGATGAAAAGGTGAGCACCAAGAAACGCGTTGCGCAGACATTTAAAGAGGCTCGCTCTGTATTAGATGAGCTCGAGCAGCTGCAGAATTCAGCATTGACGGAGCACCTGGGCGATGCTTCGCAAGATACGCTAGGAGCATAGATGAAACCGGTTTTGAGTACCGAAGAAGTCGTTCGTCTCGAGGATATCATCGAACGCGAAGGAACTTCGAAGGCCGAGCTTATGGAGCTAGCGGGTGAGTTTGCCGCCAACGAGGTCTTGAAGCTCAATCCCGATCGGGTTCTCGTTCTGGTCGGTTTTGGTAATAATGGCGGCGACGGTTGGGTTGCCGCCGATATCCTGAGCCACAAGGGTGTGGACGTGGATATCGTTTCTCCGGTTGAGCCGGATGAGATTCCTGCTGCTTTGGCACGTCATGTTGCTCGTCGAACTGCCGGCCGCGATGTGCACGTTTGCGTCGGTCCCTCGCGTGACGAACTCGAGGTTTTGATCGATAAGGCGGATGTTGTTGTCGATGCCATTTTTGGTACCGGTTTCCACGGGAATCTGCGTGCGCCGTTCTCCATTTGGATTCCTACGGTCAATGAATGCGCCGATTGTGTCGTATCCATCGATGTTCCCTCGGGCCTGAATGCCGAGACGGGTGTGGTTGATGATGACTGCATTCGTGCCGAGCGTACGGTGACGATGATTGCTCCCAAGATTGGCCTATACAGCGCTGACGGTCCCGAATATGCAGGCGATCTGGTCTGTGGTGGTCTGTATGATCGCCTTGATGAGGTTATTGATGATGTCGACCATGCTGCCGAGATCGTGGAGCCCGGCGACCTTGTGGACTACTTTGCTCCGCTGCCCACGAATATCGATAAGTACTCGCGCGGCTCGGTGCTCATTGTTGCCGGATCGGCGCAGTATCCTGGTGCCGCCATTATGGCTGCTAAGTCCGCTGCTCGCGCAGGCGCCGGCTATGTGGCGGTCGCGACGCCGGATGCGTGTGCCAACCTTATTCGCATGGCGCTCCCCTCGATTCCGGTTTTTGCCATTCCATCTGATTCTCGCGGATCTTTTGGTGCCGCTGCGCGCATGACGGTATGTGAGATTGCCAAGAAATACAGCTGTGTGCTGTGTGGTCCTGGCATGACGACGTCTGCCGGTGCCATGCAGGTGGTTTCGGGTCTGCTCGAGCTCGACGTGCCGCTTATCTTGGATGCCGATGCTCTCAACTGCCTTGCCAAGATTGCAATCGACGGCATCGACAGCAATCCCGAGATGTATCGTCGCGAGCAGCCGCTCGTCATGACGCCACATTATCGCGAGCTTTCGCGTCTTGTTGCCGGCGATGAGGTCAATGACCTTGGCACCGCGATTGCTGCTGCGCAAAAGGTTGTCTGGGCCGCCGGTTCCGATAACCTCGTTGTTATCGCTAAGGGCCCAACGACGGCCATTTGCGGTGTTGAGCGCGTGCTACTGCCGCTCTCGGGCCCGGCGTCGTTGGCGACCGCTGGCTCGGGTGACGTCCTTGCGGGCATTCTGGCCGGCACACTGGCCACCATGCGCGACGAGATGGACCGTTGGGAGCTGCTGTACTCGTATGCCGTCGCACTTCATAGCTATGCCGGTTTTGCCGCGGCGACGGAGTTTGGCGAGAAGAGCGTTATCGCGACCGATCTTATCGACTTGATCGGTCCCGCCATGGAGTTAGCGGCAAAGGATGCGCTCGATGATCTGGGAATCACAGACGAAGGGTCGGATGAATAATTATGAATAAAGCCGATTTGACGCGTTGGTCCTGGGTCGAGATCGACCGCGGGGCGCTTCGCCGCAACACGAGGGCCTATAAGAATTTGCTGAATCCGCGCCAGCGCCTATGCTGCGTGGTTAAAGCCGACGCTTATGGTCATGGAGCTGTTGAGTGCGCCAAGATCATGTATTCGGCCGGAGCCGACATGTTTGCCGTGGCGACGGTTAACGAGGGCGTTGAGCTCCGACAGGGCGGGATCACGAAACCCATCCTCATCCTTAGCGAGCCGCCTATCGAAGCCATTCCGACGTTGCTCGAGTTCGATATTATGCCCTCGGTCTATACGTCTGACTTTGCTCTTGCGTATGGCGAATGCGCCGTCGCGGCGGGCAAGGTGGGTAAGTATCATCTCGCCATCGAGACGGGTATGAACCGTATCGGCGTACATTACACGCAGGTGCTCGACTTTGTCCGCGGCATTAGTTTCCATCGCGGCATTCAGTGCGATGGCGTATTTACACACTTCGCCACTGCCGATGAACCTTCGGGCTGGGACTACAAGCTGCAGTGCCAGCGCTTTACCGAGGCCGTTCAGGCCATTAAGGATGCGGGTTTTGAGTGCGGTATCGTGCACTGCGCCAACACGCCGTCCTCGATGCTCGACCCTTCGATGCATTTTGATATGATTCGCGCCGGCGTTGGCTTGTATGGCATGCAGCCGTGCGAGCTGAGCGGCCACGTGATGCAGCTCGATCCCGTTATGAGCGTCCATGCGCGCGTGACGCGCGTGGCACACCCTGCGATGGGCGAGGGTGTGGGCTACGGTTTTACCTACCGCGTACCGCGTACGCGCGTTCAGATCTGCACGCTGCCGATCGGTTATGCCGACGGCCTATCGCGTACGCTTTCCAACCGTATGGACGTGCTGTATCGCGGCGAGCGCGTGCGTCAGGTTGGCAATATCTGCATGGACCAGTTTATGGTCGCCATTCAGTCCAACCCGGCGCATGAGATTCCCGAGGCCGAGTATGGTGACGAGATGATCATTGTCGGCCGCGATGGAGATGCCGAGATTACCATGGACGAGATGGCGCGCCTACGCGGCACGATTAACTACGAGGTCGCTTGCGGCTTTGGTATGCGTCTCGACAAGGTCTACGTGTAGGAGTCGCTGTGGGCGTCATGCACATTCCCGGCCATACCCATCAGGCGCCGCGTGAGGTCGCACTCGAGGAGATCGAGGCCGTTCTGGGCGATTGTCACCTTTGCCAGCTTTACCAGTCGCGCCACAACATCGTGTTTGGCGTGGGAAACCCCCGCGCTCGCGTGATGTTTATTGGCGAGGCGCCGGGCCGTAATGAGGATTTGCAGGGCGAGCCCTTTGTGGGGGCGGCAGGCGAGGACCTCAACGGCATTTTGTCGCTGGCGGGGCTCAAACGCGAAGACGTCTACATTGCCAACGTGCTTAAGTGCCGCCCGCCGGGAAACCGCAATCCGCGCCCCGAGGAAGTGCTGGCTTGCTCACCGTTTTTGCGCGAGCAGATTCGAAGCATCTGGCCCGATATTATTGTGACGCTCGGCAACCCCGCGACGCACTTTGTGCTAAAGACCGAGATCGGCATTACTAAGCTGCGCGGCAGGTTCCACCAGATGGGGCATTTTGTGGTAATGCCCACGTTCCATCCGGCAGCAGCGCTGCGCAATCCGGCGTGGCAGGAGCTGCTGGAGGAAGACTTTAAGATGCTGGGCGACTATCTGGAGCGACATCCCGCGCCAGAGGACGCCTCGGAATAATAAGGAGCATATATGTCCCTGGAGCGCCTGGGGGTAGGTACTTACAAAACGACTTGCGCTGCCGATACGGAGTACTTTGGCGAGCTAATTGCACCGTGCCTTGAGGACGGCGATGTGCTCATCCTGACCGGTGGCCTGGGAGTGGGCAAAACTCACTTTACCAAGGGCGTCTCGCGCGGGCTGGGCGATGGGCATATGGTTACGAGCCCTACGTTCGCGCTCATGGCCGTTCACGATCAAGGTCGTATTCCGCTGTTTCACTTTGATCTATACCGCCTGGAGCATGCCTACGAGCTCGAGGATACGGGCATTTTCGATGTGCTGGGCTATGAGGGTGCTTGCCTGCTGGAATGGGGCGAACAATTCCAGGACGAGCTGACGGATGAGTATCTTTCGGTGACGCTCAAGCGCGATGAGGGCGACAGCGATGTGCGAACGATAACGCTTGAGGCGCACGGTGACCGCGCAATGGAGCTTTCCCATTTGATTGATAAGGCTGTACAAGATGAGCTTGCATAACGACAACGCGCTGGTGGTGGCGCTCGATACCTCGACCGACATGCTTGCCTGCGCGGCAAGCTGGATTGATGGGCAGACGGGCGAGACGAAGCTCGTGAGTGGCGACCACATGTGTCGCCGTCACGCCAACGTTGAGCTCGTGAATACCGTTGATGGCGTGCTGGCTCAAGCCGGTCTGGATCGCAGCGATGTTGGTTGCTATGTGGTCGGCCGCGGCCCGGGGTCGTTTACGGGTGTGCGCATCGGCATCTCCACTGCCAAGGGCCTCGCGCGTGGTGCCAATGTTCCGCTACTGGGCGTGTCGACGCTCGACGCTTGCGCTTGGACGGCGTGGAAGGCTGGCGTGCGCGGCAAGCTTGGTATCATGGCCGATGCTATGCGCGGTGAGGTATATCCGGCGCTGTATATGCTGGTCGATGAGGGTCCCGAGCGTCAATTTGAGCGCGAACACGTGGTCAAGGCCGCCGTGGCGCTCGATGAGTGGCGCCGAGCAGCGGACTGGGACCAGGTTCAGCTGACCGGTGACGGTCTCGTGCGCTATGGCAAGCTGCTGGGTGAGGACGAGACCGCCCGCTGCGTGGAGCGCGACCTGTGGTGGCCTTCGGGCGAGGGCTTGCTGCTCGCGCACGCTGCGGGTGACGGCGATCCGGCCCGCGTCCTGCCGATTTACACGCGCCTTTCGGATGCCGAGGAAAACGAGCGCAAGCGTCTTGGTCTTGCCGAGAGTGCGCAGAGCGAAATTACGGGCGTTGCCGATGAGCTCGCCGGTCGTCATCTGCAGTTCCGTCCCATGGGCGCGGCGGATGCCGAGGGCGCGAGCGCGCTAGAGGCTGCCTGCTTTGAAGGTGCCGGACACAAGGCGTGGACGCCGGGCATGTTCCTGTCCGAACTGGGCGAGGACGTCGCTGCGCCGCGTAGTTGGTGGGTGGCACACGACGACGGCAAGCTGCTGGGCCTTGCCGGCGGTATGGTCGTGGACGGTGATGTGCAGATTCTGGATGTCGCCGTCGACCCGGCACATCGCCGTGAGGGCATTGCCCGCAAGCTGCTGTCGCACGTGAGCTATGATGCCCAGATGCTCGGCTGCACTACGGCTTCGCTCGAGGTCGAGGACGGTAACGAGGGAGCGACCGCGCTTTATAACGCTCTGGGCTTTACCGAGGCTGGCCGTCGCCGCGGCTACTATGGTGCCGGCAAGGACGCCATCGTCATGACGGCTCCGCTGCCCCTGGTGCTTCCGGTCGACAATGCTTCGCCCGAGCCGACGGCGGCAGAGCAGCGCGTATGGCCGCTGCCTGCGCCTGGGCGCTCCGAGGGGGAGCGTGCCGAAATTGAGCGCCGCCGCCTAGTGCTCGCTATCGAGAGCTCCTGCGACGAGACGGCCGTGGCGATTATCGATGCGGATGGCAATATGCTGGCCAACCAGGTGTCGACACAGATTGATTTTCACGCCCGCTTTGGCGGCGTGGTGCCCGAGATCGCCTCGCGCAAACACGTTGAGGTGATTGTGAGTGTCGTGGATGCGGCGCTCGAGGATGCCGCAGCATCGCTTGGTCTTGAGGGTGGAGCCATCGCGCCGAGCGAACTCGCCGCTGTTGGCGTGACGCAGGGTCCGGGCCTGGTGGGCGCCCTGGTGGTGGGCGTCGCCTTCGCCAAGGGCTTTGCCTATGCCGCCGGCAAGCCGCTCGTGTGCGTCAACCATCTGGAGGGCCATCTGTTCGCCAACCTGCTGGAGCAGCCCGATCTCAGGCCGCCGTTTATCTTCACGCTCGTCTCGGGCGGTCATACCATGCTCGTGCACGTGAAGGCATGGGGCGACTACGAGGTACTTGGTGAGACACTCGACGATGCTGTGGGCGAGGCCTTCGACAAGGTAGCCAAGGCGTTGGGTCTGGGCTATCCCGGTGGCCCCATCATCTCCAAGCTGGCCGAGACGGGCAACCCCCGCGCGATCGATTTTCCTCGCGCGCTTAACAGCAGGGGAGACTATCGTTTCTCGCTTTCGGGTCTTAAAACGGCCGTGACGCTCTACATCGAGCAGGAGACCAAGGCCGGGCGCACGATTCACCTGCCCGATCTGGCGGCTTCGTTTGAGGCAGCCGTCTTTGACGTTCAGTACAAGAAGGCCAAAAACGCCCTGCATGCCACCGGATGCAAGGAATACTGCATCGGCGGCGGCGTCTCGGCTAATCCGCATCTGCGCGAGATGATGATCAAGAAGCTTGGGCGTCAGGGGATCCGCGTAACGGTGCCACCTTTGTCTGCCTGTACCGATAACGCAGCCATGATCGCGGAGGTCGCTCGCCGTAAATTCGACCGAGGTGAAATCTCGCCGTTCGACGTCGACGCCGATCCAAACATGACGCTGTAGCTGGTACGGCGCGGTCCCCGGACGGAGGGGCCGGATATAAGGTTTCCTGCTCTACAGTCCTGCGCAAGACGAAGGCCACATTAAGTGGCCTTCTTTGCGTGCGGAACTCGCGATAAACCTTATATCCGGCCCCTCCGGCCGGGGACCTTTCTGTATTGATGTAGCTTCTGAGCTGGTTTGGCGTCGACAACGTCCAGCAAGGTTAACAAGCCAGTGTCGAATTTCCGGCGTTCTTTAGCTGAAAGAAAAAGTTGGCGTGCGGAGCTTTGCTCCGCACATTTGGGATGGGAATCCCTGAGAGCCGCGGGAGCCGGGCGGCGCATATGAACTTTATCGCGAGTTCCGCACGCAAAGGAAAGCACTTAATGTGCTTTCCGTCTTGCGCAGGACTGTAGAGCAGGAAAGTTCAAATGCGCCGCCCGGCTCCCGCGGCTCTCAGGGGCATCTCTTAAGCAAAAACTGTCGTTCGGTAAAGTCCGAGGTCAGTGGCGTTTTATACCGAGAAATTCAAAAAAGTTGAAAATTCATTACATATTTGCGTTGACTTTAGGTAACTAAAGTTTCATACTCCTTTTCAACCACTGGGGGATGTGAACACGCACGGATCGTTCACATCATGATTGAAGAGGATTTCCTAGACATGTTCACGCATCAGCTAAACATTATCAGCGTAGTAATTATCTGATGCGGGTTAGCACATACAGCTAGCCCGTACGATAACGGGCGGCTGATGAAGATGAGGGCCGTCGAGCGCAACCGACGGCCCTCATTTTTTATGTCTAGGAAGTTCTTTTTAGAGGAGGAAATGTAATGAACGGAGTTTTGCTCATGGTTGTGGCCGCGGCGGTGCTCGCCTGCGGCTATCTGGGCTACGGCCGCTGGCTGGCCAACAAGTGGGGCGTTGACAAAGAGGCCCTCACGCCGGCCAAGCGCATGAAGGACGGCAAGAGCTTCTCGCCCGTCTCCGCCTTTACCGCGTTCTCGCACCAGTTCAGCTCGATCTGCGGTGCTGGCCCTGTCACGGGTACGATCGTCGCCATGGCCTTTGGCTGGCTGCCCGTCGTGCTCTGGGTCCTCGTCGGCGGCATCTTCTTTGGCGCCGTCCACGACTTTGGTGCTCTGTACGCTTCGATGAAGAACAACGGCAAGTCGCTCGCTCAGCTCATCGAGAAGTACATCGGCAAGACCGGCCGTCGCCTGTTCCTGCTGTTCTGCTGGCTGTTCTGCATCATCGTCATCGCCGCCTTCACCGACATGGTCTGCAAGACGTTCATGTTCACCCCGGCCGTTGACGCTTCTGGTGCTGCTACCGGTGCCATCGACTTCACCAAGTCCTATGCCGCCGGCTGCGCTGGTACCATCTCCATCCTGTTCACCTTCGTCGCTATCGCCTTTGGTTGGGCCCAGAAGAAGTTCAACCTCACCGGTGCTACCGAGTTCGTCACCGGCGTGGTCCTCATGGTTCTCATGTTTGCCGTCGGTATGCAGTTCCCGGTCTACCTGGATAAGTTCCAGTGGTTCGCCGTCGTCATGGTCTACCTGGTCTTCGCTGGCGCTATGCCCATCCAGATGCTCAAGACCCCGCGTGACTACCTCACTTCCATCATGATGATCGTCATGATCGTTTGCGCTGTCCTCGGCATCGTCGTCCTGGGCGTCAACGGCCAGGCCACCATCACCGCTCCGGTCTTCACCGGCTTCTCCAGCGCTTCTGGCATGATGTTCCCGGTCCTGTTTGTTTCCGTTGCCTGCGGTGCCCTCTCCGGCTTCCACAGCCTCGTTTCTTCTGGTACCTCCTCCAAGCAGGTCGAGAAGGAGCAGGACGCCGTCAAGGTCGGTTATGGCGCCATGATCGTCGAGTCCTTCGTCGGCATCCTTGCCATCATCGTCGCCGGCATCATGTTCTCCGACATGAACACCGCCGGTACCGGCGCCCTCAACGCCGGCGTCGCTTCCACCCCGTTCCAGATCTTCGCCGCTGGCATCTCCCACGGTATGCAGGCCTTCGGTGTTGACGGCACGCTCGCTACCGTCTTCATGACCATGAACGTTTCCGCTCTGGCCCTGACCTCGCTCGATGCCGTCGCCCGCATCGCCCGCACCTCGTTCTCCGAGTTCTTTGCCCAGACCAACGACGCCCTGGCCATCGAGTCCAAGGCCGGCTACATGAAGGTTCTCGGCAACCCCTGGTTCGCCACGGTCGTCACCCTGCTTCCCGGTCTCGCCCTCGCCTTTGGCGGCTATGCCAACATCTGGCCGCTCTTTGGTGCTTCCAACCAGCTGCTCGGCGGCATGACCATGATCACCCTCGCCGTGTTCTGCAAGTGCACCGGCCGCAAGGGCTGGATGCTCTACGTGCCCGTCGCCTTCCTGCTCTGCTGCACCTTCACCTCGCTGGTCCAGAGCGCCATGGGCTGCATGGCCGCTGTCCAGGCTTACGGCTTCTTCGGCACCATCCCGGCTACCGCCACCACGGCCGCCGTCTCCGTCGCCGCCACCAAGGGCTTGCAGCTCGTTTTCGCCGTCCTGCTGATGGTCCTGGGCCTCATCGTCGCCGTCAACTGCCTCAAGGAGTTCTTCGGCAAGGAGGCCGGCTCCATGCCCGACGAGGAGCCCGAGTGGTCCGAGATGGGCAAGGCCGAGTACGGTCGCGCCGCTGCCGCTGAAGTTCCTGCCGACGCCGAGGCCGCCAAGGCCTAGTCGGTCGGACGGGTTGAATCTCCCATCTATTTGACTCGGAAAGACCGGGTCCGCAATCAAGCGGACCCGGTCTTTTTTCTTGTGAGAACAGGTGGTGCAAGGGCGTTCTCGCAGATGTTTTGCGTGGATAGGCTCGTGCGTTGTACCATATGGACGTATATGTGTGCATATGAAAGGGGCCCCGTGGCCAAGACGGTATATTCCGATAATCAAAACAATGTCGATGCTCTGGCTGAGCGTCTGAGCAGCCAGACGTCGCTTTCTGCCGAGCGCGCCAAGCTGGTTGCCTACGACCTGCTCTGCCGCAAGGCGCTCAAGATTAAGTCGAGCGCGCTGGCGCAGATTTTCCGCTCCGTCGATAAGGAATGCGACACCAAGGCGATGCGCGATGAGCTTATCGCGGCAAATATCGTGACCAAGATCGAGGGCAGCGGCATTAACGGGCGCCCGGCGTTCTATACCATCAATGTCGAGATCCGCGATGCCCAGGAGCAGCCTGCCGAGTCCGTCGAAGATTTTGTCGTCGAGGATTCCGCTGACGTGCCTGCTGTGGAAGAAGTTGCTCCGCGTGAGCATGTTGATACCGATGAGTTGCTCGATGAGAACGTCGTGCGTGCCTTTACGGCCAAGGCAGGACGCGGCGGTTTTGGCGGGGGTGGCAAGCGCGATGCGCAGCGTCGCGCCCAGCAGGAGCGCTTCCGTCGCGCCGTTGCTCAAAAGGGTGAGACGGATGCCGAGGCTGTTGAGAACGAGGTTGCTGCCGAGTCGCAGAGGCCCGCGAAGGAGCAAAAGCCCGTGGAGGCCCAGGAGCCCCAGCGTCGCCGTGGTGCCCACTTTAAGGCTGCGCAGCAGGATGTCGCGCATGAGGTTGAAGAGCTTTCCGAGGCTGCAGACGATGTTGAGGAGTCTGCCAAGAAGGCCCCGGGCTCATGTCGTCCCGGACGTGGTTTTTCGAGGCGCGCGTATCCCGTAAGGCGTCAGGAGAAGGGCGAGCCGGCTTCGACCACTCAGGACAAGAAGGCCGAACAAACCGAGAAAACCGTTGAGCCGGCGGCTCGCGAACAGAAGCCTGTTGAGCCGCAGCTTGAGGCTGATGCCGAGGCCAAGGGCCAGCAGCCTACTGATGAGCAGACGGAGCGGGGCGCGTCGAGCAAGCCTCGCCGCCGTCGCCATCGTGGGGGCCGCAGTTCCCATGCCGAGACTGCAGCCGAGAGGACCACGCCGCAGGACGAGGATGCGAAGGCCGAGGTTTCTTCGGGGCAGCCTAAGCGCCAGCCGGCGAAGGAGAGCAAGTCCGATCGTCCGCAGAAGCAGGCGTCTATGCCGAAGCGCGAGCGCAATTCCCAAGGCGATTCTAAACGCAAGTCTCAGAAGAAGCCGGAGTCTTCCGCAGCAGGTACTGCTGCCCAGCAGCCCAAGTCGGCCGTTCGCGGTGAGGTATCGGCGTTCGCCCTTGCCCGCGTATTAGGCAGGCAGCTGCTCAAGGTTGTCCCTACGCCTACGGCGCTCTCTAAGATCAAGGAGCAGCAGACACAGATCGTAAAGGTCGAGGGCAAGGACGGCAAAAAGGCTCCGCAGCGCACTCAGCACAACGAGATGTCCAACCGCAAGATTGCCGAGGAAATCGCAATCATCCAGGCTTGGATCGAGCAGAACCGAGGTGCCGATACGCCGGTTGCCTCGCGCCGCCAGCGTGCCTACCAGATCTTTAACGACGAGAAGGCTTTTGACGGCAAGCACGGTGAGCGCCTGATAAGGCGCATGACCGAAAAGGGCATCAGCATGCAGGCGATCAAGGTCGCCCCCAATCGCCCCGTGCACTTTACGGGCTTCTTTACGCTGGGCGCCGACAAGCCGTTCATTATGGTCGAAAACCTGGACACCTACGACGAGATCGTCAAGCTGCTGCGTGGCCGCAAGCACGCCAAGCTCTTTGGCATCAAGGTGGGCGGCGTGATTTTTGGCGGCGGATGCAAGGCGAGCGTCTCGCATGCCCTGGACGATTATCTGGCTGAGATCGGCTATCGCTTTAACTACGTCTACTACGTGGGCGATATTGACCGCGAGGGCGCGCGCATCGTCGAGCAGGCTCGCAATGCCAATGTGGTTGAGATTCGCCTGCATGCCGGCATGTACCGCGCCATGCTCGCCGAGCACAAGCGTCGCGTGAAGGCCGGCGGAGAGTGCGAGCCCGCGGCTGCCAACCAGGGCGTGCCGCAGAACTTGGCGACGACGATCAAGGATCTGCCCATGGTCACGCGTGTGCAGTTCCGCAACGTGCTACGTGAAGGCGGGCGCATTCCGCAGGAGATTCTGATGACCGCCGACTATCGGGATGGCGACTCGGGAAGCTTCGACCGCATGCTGAACAACTAAATTCCGCTCTCCCGGGGCCTGTCGTGGCTTGGCCGTTGCATGCGGCTCGCTTTTCGGAACGGGGCTGACGGACACGTTCCGAAATCTACCACCGTCGCTGTGCAGGGTGTCTATAAAGAGCCGTGGCCAAAAAACATCAAATATGAGTACTGATACTCTTTTAGTAGCAGTAATTTTGACCACATTTAAGGTGATTTGACGTGTCGATCGAGCAGATAAGCTGCCGTATCTCCTCAAGTGTTCATTAAAGGAAGACCTTGATGCGAATAAATCTCATTAAGATCTTCTTTTATTAACGAAAATAATGTAGCTACAACGGTGACAGTACTCATATTTGCCGTTTTTTGGCCACAGTCCTTCGGAGGGTCCTCGAAAATAGTCCCGAGCCGGCACTTGGGGACGTTCCTATAATGCCGGCACTTAGGAGCGTCCCCAAGTGCCGACACCGCGTCTGCCTGCGGCGGCCGCGCCCCGCTGCATCGCTCCGCACCCTTGCGGGTTCGAATCCTTCCGCTTGGCGGCGTTGGCTCGATTTGCTTGACGTGAGGGGCTCTTGGCTGGTGTGGGACGGAGGGATTCCGCGTCCGCCTGGTCGGCGGCCGCGCCCCGCTGCGTCGCTTCGCTCCTTGCGTGCTGCGCTGGAAAACGCTTCGCGTTTCCTCAGCTCCGCACCCTTGCGGGTTCGAATTCCTCCGCTTGCCCACAAGAAAGCGCCCTGGGCCGTTATGGGCTTAGGGCGCTCAGTTTTAATGGCTGGGACGGAGGGATTCGAACCCCCAACAGCCGGCACCAAAAACCGGAGTTCTACCGTTGAACTACGTCCCAATGTGTGGTGTTGCCCAAAAGCAACTCGTCTAGTTTACCTAATCTGCGAGGGCATCGCAAACGCCGTCGAGTAGGCGTACGGCGAGCGTCTGCGCGTCGCTGGCCGTGAAGGTGCCGTTGTAGCGCGTCATGCCCGTGAGCTCAATGCGAATGCGAGCCGGCTTCTGCTGCGCGGCGACATTGGCGGTGCGGATGCGCTGGGCCAGGTTGTGGCACTCGGCGAGGGCAATCGTGGCGCGTGGCGCGGCGTCGGCGGGCAGCTCGTCGCTTGCGATCTCGAGCACCAGGTCAACGTCGGTTGGGACCTCGGAGTCGCAGAGCATCATGCCGCTGTTGTCGGTCGTTGCCGTGGCGATGTTCCACATGCGCGAAGCAACGCTGCGTGCGATGGGGTCCTCACCGATAACGGCGATCTGGAAGCGCTCGAGCACGTTGGCGGCGCGAGCAAAACCGATGCGGGACTCGGCTTCGGTGACCGAGGGCTTGCCCTCCCACACATGGTGCAGGCGGTTGATGTAGGCGTAGGTGTCCTGGAAGGCCATGCCGTCGGCAAACAGGCCGACATTTTCCTGGAACTGCTGCAGGGCGGCCTCGGTATGCGGACCAAAGTAGCCGTCGTCTTCGCCACAGGCAAAGCCCAAAACGTTGAGAGCGCGCTGCAGGGCCTGCACATCGGCGCCATGGAAATTGGGCATGCGCAGATACAGAGTGCGGTCGCCCAGCTTATACGAGGCGTCGACCAGGGCGCTCCAACAGGGGATATCGACGGCATGACCGGCAGCAAGGCCGCTGTCGAGCCTGAAGGTGCTGACGGCCTGCTCGGTGGTGGTGCCAAAGCGCTTGTCGACAACCTCGGCGTCATCGATTGTATAGCCGAGCTGCAGAAGGCGGGACTGAACATCCTCGACGGCTGCTCCCTGCATGCCCGTGGTAATAGGTTCCATGAACGAACCCCTTTCGGCGTACCATTCGTACTATTTTGAGCGTGTGTCGGATAGACAACGCGAGACAATTTATAAACATGCACTCAATAGTGTAGCAACTTGTACCCAAACTCGCTGCCCACAGGTTTTATGACCCCCGCTAGTTAAGACGCTCCACAAAGAAATCTGCCATTGAGAGGAAGAGCTCGCGCGCATGCGGGTCGAGCTCGACGCCTTCGATAGCGGCCTTGGCCTTAGCGGTCAGGTCGAGCGCATAGGTGTGGGCGTAATCGATGGAGCCGGTCTCCTGGAAGATCTCCACGGCGCGTGCGAGCTGCGCAGGGTCCTCGGTGCCCGAGGAAAGGATTGCCTCGATCTCGTCGTGATAGCGCTCGTCTGACAGGGCATGCACGGCAACGAGGGTGCGCTTGCCCTCGGTGATATCGGTGCGGAAGTCCTTGTTGGCGGCCTCCTTGGTGCCGATCAAGTTGAGCAGGTCGTCTTGAATCTGGAAGGCAAGGCCCGTGTGCAGCCCAAAGGCGCGCAGTGCCTCAATCTGCTCTTCGCTGCCGCCGCCGATAATGGCTCCGGCGGCAAGCGGCGTCGCTCCGCTGTAGTACGCGGTCTTGTGCGTCGCCATGTCCAGATAATCGTCGACCGAAATGTCAAAGCGCCCGTCGCGGACCCAGCCCAGGTCGAGCGCCTGGCCCTCGATGGTACGGACGATCATCTCGGTAAGCTCGTGGAGCACGCGAAGCTTCACGTCTGCGTTGAGTGTGGGGTCGTCGAGAACCGTCTTGGTGACCATGGTGAGCGCCAGGTCACCGCAGTTGATGGCAAGACCGGTGCCCTCGGTAAGGTGCATGCAGGGCTTGCCGCGACGAATCTGCCCGTTGTCGGCGATGTCGTCGTGGATGAGTGCGCCCGACTGAAAGTGCTCGATGGCCGCCGCTGCGCTGCGGGCGCTCTCAAAGCTGCCGCCTACCGCAGTGGCGGCGAGCATGCAGATGAGCGGGCGGTGGCGCTTGCCAGCGTTTGCCGTAAATGCCGAGAGCGGGGTATACAGGTAGCGCTCGATATCGGCGGAAGTCGCCTGTCCGTCAAAGAACGTGACCAGATAGTCGTTAATCTGGTCAAAGTGCTGGGCTAAAAAGCTGGTAAACGGACTGGACACGGGTTCTCGCATTCTTTGATAGGTTGCATCGTTGCATTATGCAGACAACATATTGCCACATTAGGGCGTCGAGCGCGGCGGTTGAAGACGATTGGTCCATGCGGCCGCAAGTGCGGTAGGGGCTTGGCTAGATAAGCCCAAAGTGTTCGAGCGCGGTGACGACGCCGTCGTGGTCGATGCTGTCGGTGACATAGTCGGCCTTTTCCTTGAGGAAGTCCGGCGCATTGCCCATGGCGATACCGACATCGACGGCGTTCATCAGCGAGACGTCATTGCTGGCGTCGCCGATGCCGTATACGGTTCCGTGGTGGGGATCGAGGGCGTCGAGTACGGACTGGATACCCTCGCGCTTGGTGCATTCGCGAGGCGAAATCTCGGTCACTTCGAGCTCGAGCTCGTTAAAGCAGAGCAGCGGCTCAAACGCTTGATCCTGAGCGATGCGGCTGGCAAGCGACGTGGACATTAAGATCTTGTAGGCGCTGTAATGTTGCAGCTGCGTAATTGCATCGCCCACGGTGCGGGCGTATCCCGGGGCGTCGGGCGCATCGGCACTCATGCGAACGACGCCATTGAGTCCCTCAAAACGAATCACTTCGTCCGATTGCTCAAGAATGGGAGCAAGGCGCTGCAGCATGCCGGGCGTCATCGCCAAATCGCGAATCACGTGTCCCTCAAGTTCGACATAGCCACCCGCGAGGCAGACGATGCCGGTCCAGGGCAGCTCGAGCAGCTTTGGATGGATGCAGCTCAGCGTGCGCCCTGTGCAGATAAACGCCATATTGCCCTTGGCGACAAAATCACGGATGGCTTGCGAGACCGCTTCATTGGGATAGGGGGAGAGGTCTCGCTCGCTCTCGGGAAGCTCTTGTGCCACTCGAGGGTCTTGCCAGGCGAGTGTTCCGTCGATATCGAAGAAGCAGACATCGCCGCGCTTATGGGCTGCGCTGGCGGCAGGGGAGGCCGAGGTGGTGGGCACAAATCCCGGCTCGAGGCCCATGATCTGGTCAAAATGCTCTTTAACGCGGGGAACGGAGATGCCAATAATCACCTGGGCGGTCTTGCCCGTAATGATGAGGCCCTTGGCGCCCACCGCGACAAACGACGCATTATCTGCAACGATGGAAGGGTCTGCGACCTCGACGCGCAGGCGCGTGGCGCAGTTGGTTGCGCCCACGATATTGCCAACGCCACCTAAAAGCTGAATTACCCGCTCGGCGAGGACGTGATCTTGATCGGATTGAATACTGACCTCGCCATTGGGAGATTGCTCTTTGGCAAAGCCGCTTCCCGTTAAACGATCGATTGCCGCGCGATTGGAGACATGATCCTCGCGGCCCGGCGTCTTAAGGTCATAGACCAAGATGAGTGCTCGAAAACTAACAAAAAAGATGAGGCTAAAGGCAAGACCGATACCGAGCGCCAAAAGGTAGGAGCCGGCATGCATTCGCATGAGTGGGATGAAGTTGAAGGCCGTCATTTCCATGAGACCGCCCGAGAAGATGCCGACGATGCCAAAGAAGTTCATGGTCATGGCGAGGCAGGAGGATAGGACGGCGTAGAGCAAAAAGAGTCCGGGATAGGTGAACATAAAGAGAAACTCGAGCGGCTCGGTGACGCCGCAGACCACCGAGGCGACGATGGCGGGCAAAAGGATGACCTTAAGGCCGGCGCGGCGTTCGGGTTTGGCGGTGAAATAGAATGCTGCCGCGATGGCGGGAAGGCCAAAGAGCTTGCCCCAGCCGGTGGCGGTAAAACCTGCCCAGGGCGCAAGTTCATTTAAAGGGCGCGTGCTATGGGAGAGAATGGGGAGCAGGTTGGTCCACGTGGCGTAAATACCGTCGTGAATGACCAGATTGTCGTAATAGATGGGCATATAGAGCAGATGGTGCAGCCCCATGGGCTCGAGCGCTCGCTCCAAAAACACAAAGATGCCCACGCCGAAGGGGCCGACGCCCGCAAGTGCGTGGCGCAGCGTTTCGGTCACAGCGTATGCGAAGGGCACGATGGCGGCCGAGATGGCGGCAAGGGCAAACACGGCAAAAAAGCTGATGAGGTAGACCAGCGAGGAACCCGAGAAGGTGCCGAGCCAATCGGGAACCTTGGCATCGTAGAAGTGGTCATGGATGGCGACGACGGTTGCCGACACCGCCAGCGGGCCGATAATGCCGGTGTCGAGCGTCTTGATGCCGTCGATGACGGTGATACCGCTGGCGGGGGTCAAAGATGATGGGTACTTAAGCCCAAGGTTGTCGCCGCTCAGCTTAATGATCTCGCTCAAAAAGAAGCAATAGGCAAAATAGGCCACGAGTGCCTCGAGGCAGCAGCGCGCCGGTTGCTTTTGGGCAAGACCGATAGGCAGCGCTACGGCAAAAAGGAGCGGGAGACGTTTAAAGACCGTCCACGAGCCGCGCTGGATGATGGTCCAGAAAACGTACCAAGGGGTTCCGTATACGGCGAGGTCACCGACGATGTCTACGGTCGTGGCGAGGGCGGAGATGCCGACCATGAGGCCTGATATAGAAAACAGCATGGCGGGCGCGAACATGGCTCCGCCAAAACGTTGGATTTTCTGCAGCATAATATGCCTTCCGGATGCAACATGCTGTGCGAGCAAGAACGTTTAAACAATGAACTCATTGTAGAGGACTGGCTGCTTGCCGCATTGACGGTTTTGATTCGGTCCGATTTGGGTTTCGGGGGAACCGTCGACGGTAAATAATCCGTGCTTTACCGATAATCGGTTTAAACAACTTTAAGAAATGCTATCGTGCCTAGCCATACATATTCATTAGAGGTGAAATCATGCCAAAAGCGATTTACGAAGGAATCTACCGCGAGATCCGTTCGCGCATCATCGACGGGACCTATGCGTTTCAGGAGATGCTGCCAACCGAAGCCGAGCTGACCGCGGAGTTTGGCTGCACGCGCAATACCGTTCGACGCGCCTTGAGCATGCTGGCCGACCAGATGTTTGTGCAGCCTATACACGGTAAGGGCGTGCGCGTTATTTGGCTTAAGGGCGAAACCGACATGCTGGGCGCACTCGAAGAGGTTGAGTCGTTTGGCGAGTTCGCAAAACGCAACAATGCCGTCGCATCGACCGAGGTCAAGTCTTTTGAACATTTGATTTGCACTGAGCAACTCTCTCGTCGCCTGGGCTTTAAGGTGGGCGAGGAGCTGATTCGCGTCGTGCGTGTCCGAAGCCTCAACGGCAGCGCGCGCCAAGTGGACCACGGCTACTTTTTGGCGTCGATCGCCAAGGGCCTGACCCCCGAGATCGCGGCGGATTCTATCTACGGCTATCTGGAGCACAAGCGCGGCATCAAAGTGATGGCGAGCCGCCGTACGGTGAGTGTCGAGCTCGCCAACGATGAGGACTGCAGCTATCTGGACCTTGGCAAGTACAACTGCGTCGCCGTTATGGAGAGCCAGTCGTACACCTCGGACGGCATCTTGTTCGAGGTCACGCATGCCCGCACACACCCCGAGATCTTCCATTACCGCGTCAATTCCAAGCGATAGCCGGCTAGCTCGCAGCCTGACGAGACTCATGCCCTCAAAGCGAAAACGCCCGGTCAAACCGACGATGCATCGGCTTGATCGGGCGTTTTCTCTGCATTCGATAACAAATAATTGTTTATACAAAACTTGTCAAGTATCAAGTCGAAATTACCGTTCACCGAAGTTTTTCTACCGCTCTAGTAATACTTGTTCAAACAACTAGCCAAATAGCGTATTGTACAAGTCAGCAAAAGGGGCAAAGTCCCCGAGCCAATCTCCGAAGGCGGCGGCAAAGGGTGCCGCCACGGTGTGAAAGGGTGGATTGTAATGAAGAACGAAATGAGCAGAAGGCAGTTCCTGGGCTTTGCTGGTTCCGCGGCTGCGGTTCTTGGTCTGGGCCTCGTGGGCTGCGGTGGTTCTGCCGGCTCTGGCTCCTCTGCTTCTGGTGACGCTGCCGAGGTCTACTTCCTCCAGTTCAAGCCCGAGGTCGACAAGGAGTGGAAGGAGATCGCCAAGGCGTACAAGAAGGAGAAGGGCGTCGAGGTCAAGATCGTGACCGCCGCCTCCAACACCTACGAGGAGAAGCTCAAGTCCGAGATGTCCAAGAGCTCCGCTCCGACGCTGTTCCAGGTCAACGGCCCCACCGGCCTTAAGAACTGGAAGGACTACTGCGCCGATCTTTCCGACACCAAGCTCCGCGGCGAGCTCATCGACGACTCCCTGGCGCTGCAGTCCGACGGCAAGGATCTGGGTATCGACTGGGTTCAGGAGAGCTACGGCATCATCTACAACAAGGAGCTCCTCGAGAAGGCCGGCTACAAGGCCGAGGACATCAACTCCTTCGACAAGCTGAAGGCTTGCGCCGATGACATCCAGGCCCGCAAGGACGAGCTCGGCGTTGACGGTGCCTTCACTTCCGCCGGCATGGATGACTCCTCCAGCTGGCGCTACACCACCCACCTCGCCAACCTCCCGCTCTACTACGAGTTCGAGAAGGAGCACAACCAGGAGGACGACGAGATCAAGGGCGAGTATCTCGACAACTTTAAGCAGATCTTCGACCTGTATATCACCGACTCCACCTGCGATCCTTCGCAGCTTGCCTCCAAGACCGGTGACGACGCCACCAACGAGTTCGCAACCGGTAAGGCCGTTTTCTACCAGAACGGCTCTTGGGCCTACGCCGACCTCACCAAGGCCGGTATGACCGACGACCAGCTCGGCATGCTGCCGATCTACATCGGCGTCGACGGCGAGGAGAACCAGGGCCTGTGCTCCGGCGGCGAGAACTACTGGTGCGTCAGCTCCCAGGCTTCCGAGGATGCCCAGAAGGCCACCGAGGACTTCATGTATTGGTGCGTCACTTCTGACACCGCCACCAGCATCATCGCTGACAAGATGGGTCTGACCGCCCCGTTCAAGAGCGCTAAGGAGACCACCAACGTCTTCTCGCAGCAGGCCGTTGCTATGGCCAAGGACGGCAAGAAGACCGTTGCTTGGGACTTCGTTTACATCCCCTCTGAGGAGTGGAAGAAGAACCTCAAGCAGGCTCTCATCGCTTATGCTGCCGACAACACCAAGTGGGACGGCGTCAAGAACGCCTTCGTCGATGGCTGGAAGACCGAGAAGGCTGCTTCCGAGTAAGCAGTTGCTGCCCAAGCTATCTGATTAGCGACAGGGGGCGGGCAGACGTAGGTTTGCCCGCCCCCTGCATATTGAAAGGACCCTTCTATGGGCAAAGCACTCAAACGCTGGTGGCCGCTCTTTATGCTGCCCACGTGCCTGGCGTTTATGATCGGGTTCGTGATTCCCTTTATCCAGGGTTTCTATCTCTCGTTCTGCCAGTTTATTACCATCAATAACGCGCACTTTGTCGGTATCGAGAACTACGTGCGCGCACTGACCGACCCGCAGTTCTCCACGTCGTTCTTCTTTACCGTGGCGTTTGCCTTCCTGTCGACGGTGCTTATCAACGTGATCGCGCTGGCCATTGCGCAGGCGCTCACTCGCAAGGCGCTCAAGGGCACCAACATCTTCCGTACGATTTTCTTTATGCCTAACCTGATTGGCGGCATTGTACTGGGTTACATTTGGCAGATTCTGATCAACTGCCTGCTCTCCAACGTGGGTGCCCAGCTTATCGCCCTCAACTCCGCCGCTGGCTTCTGGGGCCTTATCATCCTGACCCTGTGGCAACAGGTCGGCTACATGATGATCATCTACATCGCCGGTCTGCAGTCCATTCCGTCTGACTACATCGAGGCCGCCAAGGTCGATGGCGCTACGGCATGGCAGACGTTTTGGAAGGTTAAGATCCCCAACCTGATGCCGACCATCACCATCTGCCTGTTCCTGTCCATCACCAACGGCTTTAAGCTGTTCGACCAGAACCTCGCCCTTACCGGTGGCGCCCCGGCGCACTCCACCGAGATGCTCGCCCTGAACATCTACAACACGTTCTATTCGCGTGCTGGCATCGCATGGCAGGGCATCGGTCAGGCCAAGGCAGTTATCTTCTGCATCCTGGTTGTCGCTATTTCTATGATCCAGCTTAAGGCCACGAGGTCCAAGGAGGTGCAGCAGTAATGAAACGCGATAAGGCTATCAACCGCGCGCTCTCGATCTTCTTTACGATCCTGTCGCTCGCATGGATCTACCCCGTGTTCATGATTGCGCTCAATTCCTTTAAGAAAGCGACCGCAATCAGCACCACCACGGCGTTCGATCTGCTCACGCCCGAGACGTTCAACGGCCTCGCAAACTACGTGCACGCTCTGAACGAGCAGGGCTTTGCCTCGGCGTTTATGTACTCGCTTATCATCACGGTCACGTCGGTCGTGCTGATTCTGGTGTGCTGCTCCATGTGCGCTTGGTACGTGGTGCGCGTCAACAGCAAGATCTCGAACTTCTTCTATTACCTGTTCGTCTTCTCGATGGTCGTACCGTTCCAGATGCTCATGTTCACGCTGTCCAACCTCGCGGACCGCATCGGCTTTAACACGCCGTTTAACATCTGCTTCATCTACCTTGGTTTTGGCGCGGGCCTCGCGGTCTTTATGTTCGCCGGCTTCGTCAAGAACATCCCGCTCGAGATTGAGGAAGCGGCCATGATCGACGGCTGCAACCCGGTCCAAGTGTTCTTTAAGATCGTCCTTCCCATTATGAAGCCCACCTATCTTTCGGTCGGCATCCTTGAGACCATGTGGGTCTGGAACGACTATCTGCTGCCCTACCTTACGCTCGACTCCACCAAGTACAAGACCATTCCTATCTTGATCCAGTACTTCCGTGGCGGCTATGGCCACGTCGAGCTCGGCCCCATGATGGCCTGCATCATGATGGTCGTTGTCCCCATCGTCATCATGTACATCTTCTGCCAGAAGTACATCATCGACGGTGTGGTGGCAGGTGCCGTCAAGGGCTGATGCCGTAACTGTTTTGCAAGTTTCTGCGGCGCCCCTCAGCGTGGCGCCGCGTATCGAAAGGTAGAGACATGGCCGAGATCGTTCTCAAACATGTTCAGAAGGTGTATCCCAACAACGAGTCCAAAAAGAAGGGCTTCTTTGGCAAAAAGAAGAAGACCGAGGAGAAGAAGCACAACCTCAAGGTTACCGAGGACGGTGTGCTCGCTGTAGAGGACTTCAACCTCACCGTTCACGACCAGGAGTTCATCGTCCTCGTTGGCCCCTCTGGCTGCGGTAAGTCCACGACGATGCGCATGGTCGCTGGCCTGGAGGACATCACTTCGGGCGACGTGCTCATCGACGGCAAGCGCGTCAACGACGTGGCGCCCAAGGACCGCGATATCGCCATGGTGTTCCAGAGCTATGCTCTGTACCCCAATATGACGGTGTACGAGAACATGGCGTTTACGCTTGAGCTCAAGAAGGTCCCCAAGGACGAGATCGACCGCAAGGTTCGCTCCGCTGCCGAGATCTTGGGTATCACCGAGTACCTCGACCGTAAGCCCAAGGCGCTTTCGGGCGGCCAGCGTCAGCGTGTCGCTATCGGCCGCGCCATCGTGCGTGATCCTAAGGTCTTCCTGATGGACGAGCCGCTGTCCAACTTGGACGCCAAGCTGCGTAACCAGATGCGTGCCGAGCTCATCAAGCTGCGCCACGAGATCAAGGGCACGTTCATCTACGTCACTCATGACCAGACCGAGGCCATGACCCTCGGTGATCGCATCGTGGTCATGAAGGACGGCGTTGTCCAGCAGATCGCCACGCCGCAGGAGGTCTTCAACCATCCCGCGAACATCTTCGTTGCCGGCTTTATCGGCGTGCCGCAGATGAACTTCTTCGATGCTCAGCTGGTGCGCTCGGGCAACGGCTTTACCGTCAAGACCGAGGATATGAACGTGGCGCTCGCACCCGAGACCTGCGCTCAACTTGCCCTCAACTGGGACGGCGGCGACGTGAAGGAGATCACGGCCGGCGTGCGCCCCGAGCAGATTCTGCTTGCCGACAAGGGCGAGGAGGGTGCGCTCCAGGGTACCGTCGAGGTGACCGAGCTCATGGGTTCGACCGAGCATGTCCACGTGACCGCTCCCGATGGCCAGTTCGTCCTGATCATTCCCGTTGTCGACCTTGAGGCCAAGGGTGCGCTCAAGGCGGGCGATTCCATCTGGTTCAAGTTCGAGAAGAACGCGACCCATCTCTTCGATAAGGTGTCTGGCAAGAACCTTATCTAGGCCCGGTGCATCCAGGCCCTCCCTTTGGGCGACTGCGGTATTGCCATCCTTTTGCCGCGGTCACATATAAGGCTCCTCTCCCGTCCACTGGGCGAGAGGGGAGCCTTTCTTTGTGCCGGGGCTGACCATCTGTCAGTTTGTCTTAATCTGTAACAGGAGGAGGGTCAAATTGGGTCTAGATGTTACAGATTGAGACAGTGTCGAGCCGTCTGTCCTTTCATCTCGATCTGTAACACGAAGGACTGATTGTGGCAGCTACCTGTTACAGATTGAGATTGTTTTAGCCGCCTTGCCCGTCTGTCTCATTCTGTAACAGGTAGACCCGATTCCAGCGGTTATCTGTTACAGATCGAGACAGTCCATCGGGACAATTTCGTTTGTCTTGATCTATAACAGGTAGACTCAATTTTGCCGGCTAGATGTTACAGACCGAGATTTTTGGTCGAGGCAGGCCATGGGCCGGCGTATGGGCACAAAAAACGGAGCCGCGTTGCCGCGACTCCGTTTTCAAGAGGATGGGTAAGGGAAGCGAATTAGCTCAGGTGCCAGATCTCGTCGTTGTACTGGGAGATCGTGCGGTCGGACGAGAAGGTGCCGGCGTTGGCGATGTTGATCAGCGCCTTGCGCGTCCAGGCATCCTGGTCCTCGTAGTCGGCCAGCACGCGCTCCTTGGTCTGGATGTACTCCTCAATGTCGAGCAGGGCCATAAACCAGTCCTTGCCCTTGATGTCGTCGTGCAGACGCTGCAGGCGCTCCGCGTTGCCGGTCGCCATAAAGGCAGGGTTGGTGATGAAGTCAACCAGCAGTTTAATGCCGGGCTTGCAGTAGAGCGCACCGGCGTTGTAGGTGCCGTCGGCGTAGAGCTTCTCGACCTGTTTGGACGAGGCACCAAAGGTGTAGATGTTCTCGTCGCCCACGAGCTCGGCAATCTCCACGTTGGCACCGTCGAGCGTGCATAGGGTCAAAGCGCCGTTGAGCATGAACTTCATGTTAGAGGTGCCGCTCGCCTCCTTGGAGGCCAGGCTGATCTGCTCGGAGATGTCGGCAGCGGGAATCACGCGTTCGGCGGCGGTGACGTTGTAGTTCTCGATCATGACGACCTGCAGGTAGGGAGCCACGTCGGGGTCGTTGGCGATCCACTGGGAAAGCGTCAGGATTAGGTGGATGATGTCCTGGGCGATGGTATAGGCAGGCGCTGCCTTGCCGCCAAAGATGATGGTGACGGGGTGTTCGGGTTTGTTACCGTTCTTGATGTCGAGATACTTCCAGATGATGTAGAGCGCAAGCATCTGCTGACGCTTGTACTCGTGGATACGCTTGACCTGGACGTCGATGATGGCGTTAGAGGGGATCGTCACGCCCTGCTCGAGTGCCATGAACTCGCGCATGATGGTTTTGGCTTCGGCCTTGGTGGCGGCCAAGCGCTCAAGAACGCTCTTATCGTCGGCGAAGTCGGCGAGTTTGCTCAAGTCGCCGGTGCTGCGCCAATCGGTACCGATCACATCGTCGAGCAGGCTGGCAAGCGCGGGGTTGGCTCCCTGGATCCAGCGGCGGAAGGTGATGCCGTTGGTCTTATTGGAGAACTTCTCGGGGTAGATCTCGTAGAACGGATGAAGCTCGGTGTCCTCCAGAATCTTGGTGTGGAGTGCGGCGACGCCGTTGATGGAGAATCCAAAGTGGATGTCCATGTGGGCCATGTGGACGGTGTCGTATTCGTCGATGATGGCGACGCGCGGGTCGTCGTACTCGGCCTTTGCGATCTCATCGAGCTTGACGATAATGTCGGCGATGGCAGGGGAGACCTTCTGCAGGCTGGTGAGCGGCCACTTCTCGAGCGCCTCGGCAAGAATCGTGTGGTTAGTGTAGGCGACCATGGAGCGTACGATGGTCACGGCCTCGTCAAACTCGATGTCGTGCTCGGTGGTAAGCAAGCGAATGAGCTCGGGGATGACCATGGTGGGGTGCGTGTCGTTAATCTGGACCACGGCATAGTCGGCCAGATCGTGCAGATTGCTGCCGCGCTCGATGGCCTCGTCGATCAGGAGCTGGGCGGCGTTGCTCACCATGAAGCATTCCTGGTAGATGCGAAGCAGGCGGCCCTGCTCGTCGGAATCGTCGGGGTAGAGGAACAAGGTGAGGTTCTTGGCGATCTCGGTCTTGTCGAAGTCGATGGAGCTGCCGGGTACCAGGCTGTCGTCGACGCTTGCCAGGTCGAACAGGCGCAGGCGATTCTTGGCGGGCTGGCCGTAACCGGGCACGTCGATGTTGACGAGCTTGGAGGTAACGGCAAAGTCGCCGAACTCGACGGTGTAGGAGCGGTCATCGTCGACTAGGATATCCTGCTCGCCGAGCCACTCGTCGGGGACGGCCTTCTGCTGATTGTCGACAAAGCGCTGACGGAACAGGCCGTAGTGGTAGTTGAGGCCCACGCCGTCGCCGGTCAGGCCCAGCGTGGCGATGGAATCCAGGAAGCACGCGGCCAGGCGGCCCAGGCCGCCGTTGCCGAGCGACGGCTCGACCTCAAACTCCTCAATCTTATTGAGGTCGTGGCCCGCGGCGGTGAGCTGGTCCTTAACCTCACCATAGATACCGAGGTCGATCATGTTGTTGATGAGCAGCTTGCCGATCAAGAATTCGGCTGAGATGTAATAGAGCTTTTTCTTGCCATTGTTGAGCGGGCAGGCGGCTGAGCGCTCCTGCACGAGCTTAACGAGCAGTTTGTAAATTCGACGGTCATCGAGTTGCTCGAGCGAGATGCCAAAAGACTGCTCGGCGAGTTCTGCGAGATTGATACGGGGCATGTTTCCTCCTGTGATGGGTTGATTACATGTCTGCAATTCATAAGAAGCCCGCGCGAGGGGATTGGGGTGGCCTCGCGCGGGTAAGCAAGCGCGTCCGCACGGTGTGGTGGGGTCGGGCGCGGTGGCTCCTATTGGGGAAGCTCGATTTCGGCTTCCGATGGGATGCGGAAGTAGGTCTCGGTCCAGTCGGTTAGCTTGTGCTCGAGCTCGCGGGTGATGGCGCCATCGAGCATGCGCCAGGTCCAGTTGCCACCCAGGGTGGCAGGGGTGTTGATGCGCGCCTCGTTGCCCAGATTGAGCAGGTCCTGCATGGTGTAGATGCAGGTATCGCTCACGCTGGCGGCGATGGTTCGGTTGAGCGCGTCGGTTATGGACTCGCCTGCCTGCTGATGGGTGTACAGGGCTGCCTGCTCGCGCTGACGCGGAGCGGCCGTACCCTCGAACCAACCACGCGCCGTCTCGTTGTCGTGCGTGCCTACATAGGCGACGGTGTTGGCGATGTAGTTATGCGGCAGGTAATACGAGTTGGTGCCCTCAAAGGCAAACTGCAGGATCTTCATGCCGGGGAAGCCCGAGGTGTCGCGCATATCGATGACGCCGGGGGTAAGGAAGCCCAGGTCCTCGGCGATAATAGGCAGCGTGCCGAGCTTTTCCTCGAGCGTCTTGAAGAGCTTGAGGCCGGGGCCCTGTGTCCATGAACCGTAGGACGAGTCGGGCGAGGAGAACGGCACCTCCCAGTAGGCCTCAAAGCCACGGAAGTGGTCCAGACGGATAACGTCGTACATGTTGAGTGCGGCGCGGATGCGGCCTTCCCACCAGGAGAAGCCGTCTGCTTCCATGGCATCCCAGTCATAGATAGGATTGCCCCAGTACTGGCCAGTGGCGGAGAACTGATCGGGCGGTGTGCCGGCGACACTGACGGGGTTACCGGCGGCGTCGATCTTAAAGAGCTCGGGGCTTGCCCACATCTCGACGGAGTCGCGCGAGACGTAGATGGGCAGGTCGCCGATGATCAGGATGTCGCGCTCGTTGGCGTATGCCTTGAGGCGGCTCCATTGGCGGTCGAAGAAGTACTGCGTCATCTGGTGGTAGAGCATGCGCGCGGGATGGGCGGCGCAGACCTTGGCAGATGCTTCGCCGCGGGTACGCAGTTCTGCGGGCCACTCCCAAAAGGCCTTGAGTCCGCACTCCTCTTTGACGGTCATGAACTCGCAGTAGGGAATGAGCCAGTCTTCGCTCGCCTGGACAAAGTCGTCGAAATCGGCTGGCTTGTTGGACACGAAGCGTTCGGCGGCACGGTCGAGAATCTGGCGGCGACCGCTAAAAATCGCGCCATAGTCAACGTTGCTGAGGTCGGAGCCCAGATACACACCGTCGATATCGCACTGTTCCAGATAGCCGGCCTCGATAAGCTCGGCAAAGTCGATGAAATTGGGGTTGCCCGCACGGGCCGAGAACGACTGATAGGGCGAGTCGCCATAGCTCGTCGTCGTAAGGGGCAGAATCTGCCAATAATGTTGTTTGCACGAGGCGAGGAAATCGACAAAGTCGTAGGCGTTCCAGCCAAAGCCGCCGATGCCGTACGGTCCGGGCAGGGACGAGATGGGCATGAGAACACCGCTTGCACGCTCCATGGATGTGCTCACCAACCTTCTTGTTGTGGGATCGGCCTGCAGATGGGTGAACAGCCCGTCCCGAGTTTTAGAGTTGATGTCCCTATTGTAGAACATGTTGTTTAAACATGTATAGGCGAGATTAAAAAGTTGGCCCATTTTCGGTAAATGGTTACGCGCCATGAAAAAGCCCCGGTCTCACATCGTGAGATCGGGGCAAGAGCGGTGTGTAGGTTTTTGCTACTCGGCGTCGGCGAAGCCGTTGGGGTTATGGCTCTGCCAATTCCAGCTGTCGCGGCACATGTCCGCGATATCGTACTGGGCCTTCCAGCCCATCATGCGCTCGGCCTTGGAGGCATCGCACCAGTTGGCGGCGATATCGCCGGCACGGCGCTCGCGAATCACGTAGGGCAGTTCCTTGCCGCATGCCTTGGAGAAGGCGGCGACGACCTCGAGCACCGAGGTGCCGGTGCCGGTTCCCAGGTTAAAGATCTCGACACCGGTTTTGCCGTTCATCCAGTTGAGGGCGGCAACGTGACCAGATGCCAGGTCGCACACGTGGATGTAGTCGCGCACACCGGTGCCGTCGGGGGTGGGGTAGTCGTTGCCAAAGACCTGAACGGCCTCGAGCTTGCCCACGGCGACCTGGGCGACATAGGGAACCAGGTTGTTGGGGATGCCCTTGGGGTCCTCGCCGATCAGGCCTGACGGATGAGCACCGATGGGGTTGAAGTAACGGAGCAGCACGACGTCCCACTCGGGGTCGGCGGTGTGAACATCCATGAGGATCTGCTCAATCATCCACTTGGTCCAACCGTAGGGGTTGGTCGCGGGCTTCTTGGGGTCTTCCTCGGTGACAGGCGGATTGTCCGGATCGCCGTAGACGGTCGAGGAGCTCGAGAAGATGATGGACTTGCAGCCATGGTTGCGCATGACGTCAATGAGCACCAGGGTGTTCTCGATATTGTTGTGGTAGTACTCGACGGGCTTGCTCACCGATTCGCCGACGGCCTTAAAGCCGGCGAAGTGGATGACGCGGTCGATCTGGTGGGTATCGAAGATCTTGTTCATCGCATCGCGGTCGAGTACGTTGGCCTCGTAGAAGGTGAGGTTCTTGGCGGCCTCGTCGCCCACGATGGTCTTGACGCGGTCGATGGCGACGGCGCTGGAGTTGGAGAGGTCATCGACGACGACGACCTGGTAGCCGCCCTCGAGCAGCTGAACGACAGTGTGGGAACCGATGAAGCCGGCACCGCCGGTAACGAGGACGCAGGTGTCTTTGGGGTCGAGTGCTTGGGACATGTAGTCTCCTATCGAATCAGGAACACTTCTTGAGGGGAGTATAGCGCAGCTAGGTGCGGTGCAACTGTTTGACACAATGAAGAGCAGAGCAGTGATAACGTACTCATAGGACGGGAATGCATAACGGTTCATGGTAGTTCCAGGCTGTTCACATGCCGCCGGCCGTGCGGTTTTCTGCCGTTCGTGGAAATCGTTGGGATGCGTCGGATGTACGGTAATATGTATGTCTTGAGCGACATATAAACAAAACATGTAACGGAGTACATATGTCACCAAACAGCGATTCCATCTTCACTCAGGAGCTCTCGCGCCGCACCGCCCTCAAGGCCCTGTTCGGCGCCGCTTCTGCTGCAGTTCTTTTTGGCCTGCCTGCCCGCGCCCATGCTGCCGAGGCCAGCCAGGAAACCACCGACAAGCTGAATGCCGCCCAGGCCCAGCTCGACGAGGTTCAGGCCCAGCTTGATAGCATCGCCAACGAGTACGCGGCGCTCGCTAACAAGAACGCTCAGACGCTCAACGACATCGAGGGCGTTCAGGGTCAGATCGACGACACTCAGGAGCAGATTGACACCAAGAAGTCGGAGCTCAAGAAGAAGCGTAACGAGCTTTCCGATCGCGTGGCGGCAAGCTACAAGTCGGGTGGCACCAATATCCTGTCGTTGCTGCTCGCTTCTGGTTCGTTTGAGGAGCTCGTCGCCAACGCGCATTACGTCGAGAAGATCAACAAAAGTGACCGTGACGCCATCGAGGACATCCAGACCATCCAGAAAGAGCTCGATACGCAGAAGTCCGAGCTCGAGTCGCAAAAAGCCGACTTGGAGAAGCTCAAGGACCAGCAGACTGCTCAGATGCAGGACATGCAGGCCAAGCAGCAGGAGGTCCAGACGGTTCTGAACGGCCTCTCCGACGATGTCAAGGAGCTCATGGCCCAGCGCGATTCCGAGATTCTCGCTGCCGCTCAGGCCGAGGAGGCTGCCAAGAAGGCCGCCGCTGCCGCGGCTGCCGCGAACAAGAACAATTCCTACTCGGGTGGTTCAAGCTCGGGTGGCGGATCGTATGCCGGCGGTACCCCGCAGCAGAATGCCGGCTCGGGCAAGCAGCAGGCCGTCGTCAACGCATGCTACTCCACGCCCTCGCCTGGCCGGAACTGGTGCGCGGCGTGGGTCACCAACGTCTTCCGCAACGCCGGCGTTGGTTACTTTGGCGGTAACGCGTGCGATATGTTTAACGCATGGTGTTATAGTTCCGACCGCTCGGCGCTGCAGGTGGGCATGATTGTTGCCGACTCATCGCATAGCGGTACCGGCATGCCGGGTCTGATCTATGGCCACGTGGGCATCTACGTTGGCGGCGGCATCGTTATGAGTAACGAGGGCGCCATCACGTCGAGGTCGCTTGACTCGTTCATTGGGTTCTACGGCACTGGCTCTGGCGTGCGCTGGGGCTGGCTCGGCGGTATTGCGCTGTCGTAAAGTCGACTGGGCCGCGTGCCCGCCCGCAATATATTTGATTGCCTGCTCGGGCAGTCCTGCTCGCTCACAGGGTGCACCAATTGCTCCGCGGCTCATGTGGAGCGTGCAGTCAGTTTTATGCTTCGCAGGTGCCTTCGGTCGGTTGGACTAAAAGCGCGACATGCGGGGTGGAACATTAGCCATAAAGACAAAAGGCCCCGAAAGGGGCCTTTTTGTTAACGATTGCAATTGTGGCTAAACTAGGCGTTGGCCGGTAGACCGCCAAGCCGGCAGACAAAACTTGCACGATCTCCGCGGGTGTATGTTCTCGAGTAGGCGACGGCGTTTCCTCTTGTATCGAAGAGTACGCTCGTTCGCAGCATGACCGCATCGCCGGCGCTGATGTCGAGCATACTTGATTCGCGCGTTTCCATGTGCACCAAGTCGAGCGTCTCGCTGGCGCGATCGAGAACGATGCCATCCATGCGGAAAGCCTCGGAAAGAGAGAAGACGGTAAAATCAACGCTCATAAGGCTCGGGGCGACCTTTAGGTTAAGATAGTTCTCTTCAAGCGAGATGGGAGAAATTCGGTCCTGGCGAACAAGGGTTACACGAAGGATGTTCTCGTCGGCGTCAATCCCGAAGTAATCCGAGAATAGTGGACCGGCGTTTCTGACCGCCTTCGAGACGATTCTGGTGCTTACCAGCTCAGATGCAAGCTGGTCTCCAAGGAGGCTTTCGAACCCGCCGATAAGCGTTTCTTCGGTCGCAATCTGTCTTCCGGTGACAAACACACCCTTTCCGTGAATGCTTCTAAGGAGCCCTTCTTCGATAAGGCCGCTTATCGCTTTTCTGACCGTGGGGCGCGTCACGTCGAAACGTTTGCATAGCTCGGATTCCGATGGAATTAACTTGCCTGCGGCATATTTGCCGGAAGCAATATCCTCTCTAAGCGCCTCATGAATAATGACGTAGAGAGGTTTTTTAGTCTGTACTACCATTGCAGGCTCACTTTTGAGATTTTTGATTCATCGACAAGGCGTGATTCGCTGGCAAAGAGCGTTTTATTTGGGAGGACGGTCGCTTCACAATACTCGACAACGGCGCCAAACTGTTCAGTTGCCAAAACCTCGAGCTTAAAGACCTGGGTTCCGGGCTCGACTTCGAGTAGCTGGGCGGCGTCGCTATCGATTGGTGCCATCGATAGACGTTCCAGGCCCTTCGAGACGCTTATGCCGTATTTGTTGATCAAAACGTTGTAGAGAGATATCCGCGAAAAATCGCTGACTTCGATATCGGGACAAAGCGTCCTGTTGATGTAGGAGGTTTCTACCGAGCAGCGGATTCCGTCCACAAGACGAACGCGCTTGAGGAGAAACACCTTCTTGTCCGGGTCAATATGAAGCAGTTTGGACACTCTGTCATTAGGAGAGAGAACTTCGGCGCGAAGTACGATCGCGCTGGGTGTTGACCCCGTAGCGCTGAGTTCTTCGGAGAATCCGGCGGCTTTCTGCAGGACTCGAACGGGGCGCTTGGGAGCGATAAAAGCGCCCGATCCCTTTTTGAGCGTGATGACGTGGAGTCCGGCAAGGCGCTTGAGGGCGGCGCGGACCGCAGTGCGGCTGACGCCGAACCGCTCTGTGAGCTCTCGTTCCGAGGGGAGTTTATCCCCGCAAGAGAAGCGTCCACGCCTGATGAGGGCGAGAACACCTTCCATGGCTTGTTCATAAGGCGGAGTTCCGTTGATTGTTTCCGACATATGGCCGCTTTCGCTTGAAGACGAGAGACACGCTCTCGATGGTTTCGTTTGAGAAGAGTATATCGTCCAAGCTTCTACTGGAAAAGAAATGGAACGAAATACCATTAGATAAAAAGAAGATTGATTTAGAAAAATCTCACTTGTAAACGCAGTGGTACTAATTTATACTACATGCCAACGAACCAAAACAAAAAGGGTTGACGTCAGAAAGGGGCAGTAATGGTTAAGGAAAAGATTGAGCTGGCTAAGTTCGATATTGAGTCGTATCTCGACGAAGGACACAAGGTGATTGGAACGTATGGGGATATGAAGGCCCTTGCAGACGAGGTCTATGAGCAGGGGTTCTCAAATATCGTGCTTATCGGTATCGGCGGCACGATTGATGAATTCGAGACCGTGCGTTACCTCATCGAGCGCCATTCGAAGATTGACGTCGCCGTTCTCAATGCAGCCGAATACATGGTCCTCGGTTCGACAAAGATTGGACCCGATACGCTGGTCGTGACGCTTAGCTCTTCTGGCAATACCAAAGAAATCATGCAGGTGGCCGATGATTTGGCAGTCAAGGGTGTGAAACTGCTTGCCTTTACCAAGAAGGACACGCCGCTTGAGAGGGCTGCTGGCGTTTCCGCCATCATGCCCATCACCAAGGGCTTTGATGAACTCCACTATGTGCAGATGTTTGCCTTTTTCTTCCGCCTGCTTAATCGCCGCGGCGAGTTTGACGCCTATGATGACTACCTCGAGCAGACTCAGCGTATTTTCGAGCAGCTGGTGGACATTCGCATTCAGTTTGAACCTCGCGCCCAGGAAATTGCAGAGAAATATGCTCTGGCACCGTACTCGATGTTTATCGGCTCTGGTGCCCTGTGGGGCGAGACGGTGATGTACGCCATGTGCATGCTCGAGGAAATGCAGTGGAAGCGTACGCGCCCCATCAGCTCTCCGGAGTTCTTCCACGGGACACTCGAGCTGGTGGAGCCCGGCGTGCCGGTGTTCCTTTTTAAGGGAGAAGACGAGTGCCGCGATCTTGACGACCGCGTCGACCGTTTTCTCAAGAGCGGCGTGACCAAGGACGAGGACATCGTCGTCATCGATACGGCGGAGTTTGCAGTCGATGGGCTTGATTCTCAGTTCCGTACGATTGTCTCCCCGTTGATTCTGACCGCCTTGGCATCCGAGCGCATGGCGTCTCATTACGAGACGGTCACCAAGCACAATCTTAAGTACCGCCGTTATTATCGTCAGTTTGACTATTAATCGAGCCTCGAATCTTGATGGGAGGCTTACTGTGATCAAGCTATTTCGAATCGATCACCGGTTGTTGCACGGACAGGTCATTTTCTCTTGGGTAAATGCGCTGGGCGTCGACTGCATTCTGGTGGCAAACGACAATGTTGCCCAAAGCGAGGAGAGAAAGACGGTTCTTCGCATGGCGAAGCCAGCAGGAGTCAAGCTCGTGATGAAGTCCGTCGATAAGTCCATAGAGGCTATTAACTCGGGTATAACGAACAAGTATAAGCTGATGGTGATTGTGGGCAGCGTTGCGGATGCCTATAAATTGGCAAAAGAATGTCCGTCAATAACGAAGGTTAATTATGGCAACACGCTGCAATCGCCTACGACTAGGCAGCTCAGCGAACAGATATTTCTTGAAGCGGATGAGCTCGAGAAAACTGCAGAGCTTATTGCGGACGGCATCGTGTGCGAGATTCAACCTCTATCGGTCGATAGATCGATAAATATCGCTGACATCCTGTAACTCCCGATTGGAGGAGTCATGTTACTGAAAGCTTTTCTGATTGGTCTCGTGGGTGCATGGGGCTATATCGAGAATCAATTCGGCACCCTGTATTCGGGGCGTCCGATTGTTTTGGGGCCGCTCGTCGGTTTGATCCTCGGGGATCTTCAGGCAGGTCTGCTCATCGGTGCGACGCTCGAACTTATGTTCATGGGTGCCATTTCTATCGGAGCGTATATTCCGCCTGATGTAAACGTTGGCGGCGTGCTCGCGACCGCTTTTGCCATCACGCTCGGTAAGAGTGTCGAGGCGGCGGTGACACTTGCGATGCCGATTGCCGTCGTTTCGCTCGGCCTCCGCAACTTTGTATTCGCGGTTACGCCCGTCTTCTTGAAGATCGGCGATGAGGGCGCTCGTGAGGGAAACGTCAAAAAGATCTACCTGTGCCATTGGCTTATGGGTTTGTTCCTCATTCTTGAGCCGTTCGTACTGTGTTTCCTTGGCTATTATCTGGGTGCCGAAGCTGTGACAAATCTTTTGAACAGCATTCCTCAGTTTATTCTTGACGGCATGGGTCTCGCCGCAGGCATTCTTCCCGCAATAGGCTTTGCGATGCTGCTGCGCATGATTCTGTCCAAAGAACTGATTCCGTTCTATATTTTGGGTTTCTTGCTTGCCGCTTATCTTCAGGTGCCGGTACTTGGTATCGCTCTTATCGCCATCATTATCGTAGTCGAGAAGTTTGACCTGTTGCATTCCAATTCGCAGGGCGCAGTTGTTCTTGAGGGGGCTGATGACAGTGAAGAGTTCTAACGAGACTCCCATCAAAGAGGGTTCATGCATCACTCGTGGTGATTTGATTCGATCGTCCGTTAATATCGGCTCGCTTGGAGTTGAGTTTTCTTGGAATTATCCCCGTCAGATGCATATCGGCTTCTGCCTGATGATCGAGAAGATGCTCTCGAAGATTTACGAAGGGAATCCCGAGGGCTATAAGGCCGCGCTTGCGAGGCATCTGGAGTTTTTTAACATTACCGACTGCCTGAATCCGTTTGTCGGTGGCGTGGTAGTTTCGATGGAGGAGCGAGTTGCCCGCGGTGAAATTGACGGCCAAGCGGTGACGGATGTCAAAACTGCGCTCATGGGGCCGCTTTCCGGTATCGGTGATTCGATTTTCTTGGGCACGCTGCGAGTGCTCGCGGTTGCGGTTGGAACTTCGCTAAGCCTTTCGGGCAATATCTTGGGTCCGTTCGTCTATCTGCTCATCTATAACGTCCCGGCGTTTATTGTTCGTGTTATGGGTGCACTGAAGGGCTATGAACTGGGATTTTCGCTCCTTGAAGCTGCGCAGAAGAGCGGCTTGATGCAGAAGGTCATGCGCGCTGCGGGCATCGTTGGTGTAATGACCATCGGTTGTATGGTCGCGACTATGTTTTATGCTCAGATTCCGATTGTCCTCGGAAGCGGCGACGGCGCCCAGACGGTCCAGCAGATTCTCGATAGCATCATGCCCGGCGTGTTGGGCCTGGGCTTTACGAGTCTGTTTATTGGGCTTCTCAAGCATAAGGTCAGCCCCAACTGGATTATCGTTGGAACCATGTTGTTCTCTATCTTCTGTTCTTACTTTGGTCTCATGGCCTCCGCCTAGCTCCTAAATATCCTTTTCGTAAAGAGCGGGGTCCTTGCATGCGTGCGAGGGCCCCGCTCGGCATTAAAGGTGGTTTGGGCAATCAAAAGGCCCCTTTCGGGGCCTTCTTTTTATAAAAATTCGCCGACTCGGTGGACTTCGGGTTCTAGGTCTACGTCGAATTGGTCTTTGACGGTTGCTTGGATGTGGCGGATGAGTTTGTCGACGTCGGCTGCGGTGGCGTGGTCGGCGTTGACGATGAAGCCGCAGTGTTTTTCGCTCACCTGGGCGCCGCCGACGGCGTGGCCGCGCAGGCCGGCGTCCATGACGAGCTTGCCGGCAAAGTGGCCCTCGGGGCGCTTGAAGGTGGAGCCGGCGCTCGGCATATCGAGCGGCTGCTTGTCCTCGCGGCGCTGGCGATAGTCGTCCATGTCGGCCTTGATCATCGCAGCGTTGCCCGGGGCGAGATTGAAAGTGGCCGAAAGCACGATAAAGCCGTCGTCGGCGATGCGGCTCTTGCGATAACCCAGGTTGAGCTCGTCGACATCGAACTCGATGATATTGCCGCTGCCGCGGGTGCCGTCGTCGAGCATGCGGGCGGGCTTGTAGACGCGTACAGATTCCAGCACATCGGCCATGCAGGCACCGTAGGCGCCGGCGTTCATGTAGCAGGCGCCGCCGACCGATCCGGGGATACCCGAGATGGGCTCCATACCGGTGAGGCAGGCTTCGGCGGCAGTCGCGGCGACATCGGAAAGCAAGGCGCCGGCTGCCGCCGTGACGTGCGTGCCGTCGACGGTGATGCTAGAGAGGCCGTCGCCCAGTGCCACGACGACGCCGCGGATGCCCTTGTCACCGACGAGCAGGTCGGAGCCGTTGCCCACGATGGTGAGTGGCAGATCGCAGCGATAACAGGTATCGAGCGTGGCGACGAGGCCCTGCTCGGTATCGGGCGTGACAAAGACATCGGCCGGGCCGCCGATCTTAAACGTGGTGTGCTCGCGCATGGGCTCGCTCATGAGTACGTTGTCCTCGCCGGCAACGCCGGCGAGCGCGCAGAGCAGGTCCTCGTTAAAAAAGTCGTTCTCGTGCATACGAATATCCGCCTTTTGGTGGTTGTTGTCATCAATCGATTGCAATATACCCCACCTGGACGGATTTGGTGCGCTGGCGGCGATAAAACAGCCGTCCACCGGATTGGTAAAGTGTTTATCACCGAGGTAGAGGGGCAGTCGCTATACTTTCAAGAGATTGCGCGTAAACCCGGAAGGAGCGAGATGGCCAACAAAGTCACCCTCAAGCAGATTGCCCAGGAGGTGGGGCTTTCCCCTTCGTCGGTCTCGCTTGTTCTCAATAATCGGCCCTGTCGCATCTCGGAAGAAAACCGCAAGCTCATCAAGGAGGTTGCGGCGCGCAACCACTATGTTCCTAACCAGATCGCGCGCAGCCTGGTCATGCGCGAGTCGCGCACGCTGGGCCTTATCGTTCCCAATATCGAGAGCCGCTTTTTTGCCTCGCTCGCCGGCAGCTTGGAAAAGCGCTGTCGCGAGGACGGTTACGCGCTCTTTATTACCAGCTCGGGTGGAAGCGCCGATGACGATCTGGAACTGCTGCGCCAGCTGGTGACGCGCGGCGTCGACGGCGTCTTTCTGGTAGTGGGTGACGAGTTCTCCGACGATCGCGCCCTGCGCGAGGAAGTGAGCCATCTGCCCATTCCTGCCGTGATGGTCGACCGCGCCATTGAGGGCCTCGAGTGCGACAAGGTGATGTTCGACCACGAGATGGGCGGCTACATGGCTACGCGGTATCTGATTGAACAGGGTCATCGCCGCATCGCCTGTCTGGTTAACGCGCGTCGCTCCAATACGGGCCGCAAACGACTCGCCGGTTACGAGCGCGCGCTGCGCGAGGTGGGACTGCCCATCGACGCGCGCCTGGAGTTTGAGAGCGAGTACTACATTCCGAGCGCATACGAGGCCTCGGAGGCGGTGCTTGCAACCGATGCCACCGCCGTGTTCGCAAGCTCGGACAACATCGCCCTCGGTCTGCTCAAACGCTTGCACGAGATGGGGAAGAGCATCCCGGGCGATATCTCGGTCGTAAGCTATGACAACTCGGCGGCCGACGTTCTCTTTGAGCCGGCGCTGACCGCGATTGAGCAGGATCCCGGTGTCCTTGCGGAGCATGCTTTTGGCTGCATGTCCAAGCGTCTTGCCGGTAGGGGCGGTAGACGTGCCGAAGAGGTCGTTCTGGAGCCGGCGCTTATCGTGAAGGGCAGTGTGCTTGACCTTACCGGAATATAGCTAAGCGCACTTGTTTGTTTGCATAGATTGCATGCGGAGTGTCCGCTATTTGCCGGCGGGGCCGGGGAGGCATACTTTGTTTTGAGAAGTTCGCGGAGCCCACTTCTCAAAACAAAGCAGGCACCCCGGCCCTCGTCCGTGAACTTTTCCGCTGGGCGAGCCATAGATGCCGCGCACCGATACGGTAAAGCGGCGGCTTGAAATTGGTGCTATATTCAGCTTGAGTTGTTTAATGCTAGTACGGGAGGCTGATATGGGGCTGTTCAAGAAGAAAAACCCGCAGGATGCCTTTGATCCCGATGTGTTTACCATCACGGATACGATTTTGGACCCGCCGCGGTTTACATTTTTGCCGGCTATCTATCAGGATGCCACGCGCCGCAAATGGGCCGTGCATCAGCGCGGCGGCGAGCCGAAGATTTTTGACTATGCGGACGTGCTTCAGTGCGAAGTAGCCGAGGCGGGCGATCCGGAGGCCGATGAAGCGGTCTCTAAACAGGAATTTGCCCAGCGTATTCTGGCAAATCCCGCTAAGGCGGCAAAAATGAACGCTGCCAAGCGTAATATGTGTCTTGGTATGGGCGTTGTTGTGGCGGTTCAGACGGGAAAAGACGAGGTTTCCAAATTGGAGATTCCCGTTATGACCGACGAAGTCAAACGCGATTCAAGTCTATATAAGTCGTATCGGAATGTTGCCGAGAAGATCAAGGCCGAATTTGATGCCATGGGAGGGCTGGTCTAATTTTGGCGGCATACGTTTCTGAATGAGGAGTCTGTGCAATGGCAGGCGAATCTTATGCAATTCCCCCCAAAGATCGTGCTGTTGAGGGAATTCTTTGGTATATCCAGCACCACCAGCTTGCCGGCGGCGATCGCCTGCCGGCCGAGCGCGTGCTGTGCGAAGAGATCGGCGTTTCGCGTACGGCGTTGCGCGCCGGTATCACGCGGCTCATCTCGTGTGGAACGCTCGAGAGCCGTCGCGGATCGGGTACGTATGTGTGTCCTCCCAAGCCGCTGAATATCTTCCAGGAAACGTATAACTTTTCCGATGCTGTGCGGACTGCCGGCCTATACCCCTCTTCTCGTCTGGTTTCCACCGGGACCATCGAGGCGGATGGGGCGCTTGCCGACAAGCTTGGGGTGGCTGTGGGCGCTCCTTTACTCCGCATGCAGCGCATTCGACTTATAGAGGGCGAGCCGGCGTCAATCGAGACCGCTCACGTTAACCTGTCCCTGTGCCCCTCGCTTCCCGAGCACGATTTTGAGTGTGAGAGCCTTTACGATGTCTTGCTCAAAGAAGGTGGCGTGCGCGTTGAGCATGGACGTGAGCATATCTCCATCTCGCGTTTGAACGCCGAAGAGGCCGAGCTGCTCCAGCAAGAAGAAGGAACGCCGGTGTTCTATGAGAGCTCAATCGAATTTGATAAGGACATGCGTTTTGTGGAGCATTGCAAATCGGTGATTTTGCCCACAAAGTTCCGCTTTGCCGATAACGGCGAAGAGAACGGCATGAGGAGCGTGGCAGGTGAACAATGGCTGAAACAGTAGATGCCACCCCGGTTTATATGCGCATTCGACGCCGCATCGAGGAACGTATCGAGCGCGGTGCATATCCCACGGGTTCCATGATTCCGTCCGAAAAAGACCTCGCCGAGGAATTTGGTACGACACGCTTGACCATCCGAAGCGCTGTCGATGAGCTGGTTCGGCGCGGGCAGATTCGCCGTGTTCGGGGAAAAGGTGCCTTTGTGGCGCAGAAAGTACCTGCTTTTTTTGAACGCACGGTCGGTTTCCGTGAATCGGTCCGTGCTTCGGGCGGCGAGCCGTCCGTCCGTATTCTCGCGCGTTCCAAGCGTTATGCGGGGCCATATTACGCCGACCTGTTTGGCATCGCCGAGGACGACCTGCTCTATTCCGTTCGACGCCTGAACTGCATAAACAGTAGCCCCGTATCGATTGAGACGGCGCTGATTCCCTGCCTGCTGTTCCCAACCATCGAAGATATTGACGTGTCGGTCTTCAGTTTGTACGAGACCTATGAGATGTTGGGCCGAAAGCCGGTCATGGCACAGGAAAAGCTCGATATCGAAGCGCTGGGCGCACGAGATGCCGGCCTGCTTGGACTGGAGCAGGGCGATCTTGCCTTGACGCTTGAGTGCGTGAGCTTCGATGCGAGCGGCCAGGCGATCGAGTACGTCAAGTCGTTTAACCGCGGTGATGCGGGTGGATATACCTATACGTACTAGCTGGTTTTTTTGCATAACGGGCTGAAAAGCTGACGGAATTTTGATTCGTTGGGTCAGCTGTATATACAACCTTACAGGGCTCAAAATCGACCGTTCGCCGAAGGGAATAAATTAATCGACAAAGAGGTATCAAAAAGCCGTAACCTGTAATCGTGATTGGTATCAAATACTAATGATTTGTTGCGAGGTGAGACGATGAAGATGCTCGATTACGTTCAACTCGCCCATGTGCGTATGGGAGAGAACCTCGAGCGTTCGTCTGAGCTGGTAGCGCAGCTCGTTGATATTTTCCAGTCCGGTTCTTTTGACGCGCTGCGCATCGTTGCTTCGGGTTCGTCGCGCCATGCCGCCGATTGCGCCCGCGATTACCTGCAAGATGCGCTGCAGATGCAGGTGTCCGTTGTGACGCCCGAGGCCTTCGTCGATTTTGAACACACCTATCCGCAGCATGCGCTCAACATCGCCGTCTCGCAGAGTGGTTATTCGACCAATACGATCGCGGCGCTCGATTACATGCGCGCACACGATATGGCTGCAGTTGCGCTCACGGCAAACGTCGAGGCACCCATCAAGGAGCACACTGACATCGTTCTTGACTACGGTGTGGGCGTCGAGTCGGTGGACTTTGTGACTCTGGGCGTCGAGGTTCTCGTTGAGTACCTGGTGCTCTTTGGTATTTACGGCGGTCAGGCGCGCGGAACGATTGACGCCAAGGGCGTTGCCCAGCGTCTTGACGACCTGCGCGAGGCTATCCAGGCCAATGCCGTGATGTGCAAGACCGCCGAGGCATATGTCCAAGGCCACATGCTCGAGCTTTCTGAGCACATGCCCGCCATGGTCGTCGGCAACGGCCCCAACTACGGTGTTGCCGAGGAGGCAGCGCTCAAGCTGAGCGAGACCATCAAGATTCCTGCCATGCATCACGAAGGCGAGGAGTTCGTCCACGGTCCCGAGATGCAGATCGTTCCGGGCTATCTGGTGTTTATTGTCGACGATCCGCAGGGGTCGAAGCGTCTTGCGAATATCGCCGATGCGCTATCGAACGTTACGACAAAAACGGTGCTGCTCACGGCCCATCCCAGGGGTAGGGCTCACGAGGTTGCGGTGCCTCAGGTGACTCCGCTGCTCAGCGCGATTCCCAATCTTGTGTTCTTCCAGACGATTGCGGCAATGATCGCCGAGCGTCTGAAGTCATGGGACGTGCACCCGTATCTCGATGCCGTCTCCAAGCAAATGGAGGTCAAGGCAGAGGGCTACGAAGAGTCAGTCAATGCGCTTAAGGCCAAAGCGGCTGAGTGTTACGGAATGTAAGCGGGTTTTGATGCCCGTTGGCATGGGGGATGTGGAAACAACCCCAGAAAGGAGAGACAAATGAAGGAAACCGAGAAGATCGAGATCATGCATTTCGACCAGGAGGGCTATCTCGAGGACGGCAAGGCGCTCTACGAGACCGGCAAGAAGATGACCGCGCTCGCCGACAAGGTCGCCGACGAGGGCTACGACGC